>ERZ827181.193-NODE-193-length-90668-cov-5.613587_pt1 | contig 90668 bp, 79 predicted proteins | sample MGYA00519778_ERZ827181 | MGnify/ENA primary metagenome ERZ827181 (study PRJEB31778, sample SAMEA3449273) | human gut metagenome | biome: human gut; feature: human-associated habitat; material: faeces | place: United Kingdom | collected 2010/2012 ...
GGGGAGACGGGAGCGCCGGCGCGGGTCAGCACATGTTCCCACGCGAGTTTCCACGCGACATTGTAGAGTTCGACGAAGCCGGGTTCGGAATCGAAGACCAGTTCCGGAAGCCGGGCGGCCGGAAAGGAGTCTGCCGTCATGAATACCTCCAATATTTCCAGGAAAGCTGCCTCTCCTTCCGCGAGGACCGGAACGCCTGCGGGAAAGGCGCGTTCATTCTCTTTACTGCTGTTATTTCATTGTTGCTTTGCAGGAATATAACATCAACCGATGATACTGTCCAACATTTTTTCATCGAAAAACGGGTTGATTTTTCAATTTCCGGCGGTTATATTCGCAACAGGGGGAGAATGCGCAGAGATATTCGGCACAAGGGGGAATGGAATATGAAACGGTATTGGGGACGGTTGGCGTTGGCTCCGATTGCCGGAGCGTTGACGGTCTGGGGGCCGGTGCCGCTGATGGCATGGCGGGGAGCCTTGTGCTTTTTCATGCTGACGCTCGCGCAATTGCCGTTGAATGGAAATCCGCAATGGGGACGGCGCTGGTTCTGGCTGTTCGGAGTGGCCGGTGGCCTGGCAGCTGCTTGGACGGTGGGAATCGTGCCGGAGATCAGATTTTATTATATGTCCGAGTTGGCGGTGATTCAGATGCCGTTTCCGGTTTTGACCGGTTGTCTGGTGTATGGAATCGGCTGGAATTTCTGTGAATTTCGTCTGAAAAAACGTTGGTGCGTCATCGCCGGCGTTTATCTGACGGCGTGTGCGGCGCAAGTGATGCGCTTTTTCCTCACTTTCGGTTCCGGGAAATTGGCCGGTCTGCTGAGCTGCATGATATTGGCGCTGCCGGTGACGCTTTTATGGCTGGTGTTGATGGCGGTCGGTGGCGTGTTTGCAAAACAGCGGGCCGGAGAAGTCGCGGAGGAAGTCCGATGATCTGGATTCGCCTGATTCTGGCCGCATTTCTCGGAGCGGCCTGTTCGCTTGTCGGAGGAGGTGCCGGGATGATCCGCGGCGCGGTGCTCTTTGTGCTGCTGACCTCCGGGATCCGGCTGGTTCACCGCTGCCGGCTGGTCTGGGCGGCGCTGCTTTGCGGAAGCGTGGCCGGCGGAGTCGCCGCCGCCGTTTTCTGCCGGATGCCCGCAGGGGCGGTGGAGATCGGCAATGTTCAGGTGATCGCGGTCTGCCTGCTGTACGGAATCGGCTTCTACTGGGCGGAATACCTGTCGCAGACTTCGCATTTCCCCGGAGCGATTCTGGCGACGCTGGTCGTGGCGGTGGCCGCCCAGCTTGTGCGTTACGGCCTCTGGCAATATGGCGCGGACCAGATGGAGGCCGGAGTGCTGACGCTGTATTTCGCGGTGATGAACGCCGTCGGCGTGGCTGCGGCGTGGTGCGTGACCATGCTCTGCCGGAATCGGGACGGGATGCTGTTGGAAAAGAAAAAGAGAGAATGAATGGTGAGGAGAAACGCGATTGAAATTTTAGCAGCGGCGTTCCTCGGAGCGTTCTGCAGCTTTCTCGGAGGGCCGTCGGCGGTGGCGCGCGGCGCGCTGCTGTTCGGTATTCTGGCTGCCGGCTTGACGGTGACGGAAAGGCTGCGGGGCCGGCGGCCTTGAAATAGGCGCTGCCCGCGACGAGGACGTTTGCGCCGTTATCGCGGCAGATCTTTGCCGTCTCCACATTGACGCCGCCGTCAACCTCCAGCTCACAGGCTGGGTTCTGCTCGTCGATCCACTGGCGGAGCTGATGCAGCTTCGGCATGGTACTGTGCAGGAACGACTGTCCGCCAAAGCCCGGCTCGACTGTCATCACAAGGATGAGATCGCACAGCGGCAGGAACGGCAGCACGGCCTCTGCCGGGGTGTTCGGCTTGACGGAAATGGCAGCGCGCACACCGTTTTCCCGGATGCGGCGCAGGGCCTCGAGCGTGTTTTCCTGCGTGTCGGCCTCAACATGGAGCGTGAGAATGCTGCTTCCGGCCTTGCAGAACGCATCAACATAGCGGATGGGCCGCTCGATCATCAGATGGACATCCAGCGGCAGGGGGGCGATGCGCGAAATGGCAGCGACGACCGGGATGCCGATGGTGATATTCGGAACAAACATGCCGTCCATGACGTCGACGTGGACATAATCGGCTCCTGCGGCGGGCAGAGAGCGGATATCTCGCTCCAGATTGACAAAATCCGCGGACAAAATGGACGGTGCGACCTTGATCATAGTGTAAATAACCTCCTTGCAGTTCTTCCTGAACCTCTGCTCTTCATTATAGCGGATTTTCCGGGGCTGTCAATTTGAAAATGGATGGAATTTCCATGATTTTTCCCGGCGGAGCGGCGCAAACTAGGCTCGAAATCAAGCAAAGGAGGAACCGTTCATGAGCTGTGATTGCCATGCCAACCATTGCATCCAGTGCTCCGTTACCCAGTGCCGGAACCACTGCAGCGACGAAAACTACTGCTCGCTCGAGCGCATCCAGGTCGGCACCCACGAGTCCGATCCCACGATGAAGCAGTGCACGGACTGCATGTCCTTCGTTCGCAAGTGATCCTTCTGCAAGCCCGCTGCCCGGCAAACCGGACGGCGGGTCTTTTTTTCTGCGTGGCGGCATAGGCTGGAACAGAACAATGGGAGAGGGGATCGCCATGGGTGGAAAACAGGGAAGGAAAAAACGGAATTGGCTGCCGCTGCAGCTGGCGGCGGCCATGCCGCTGGCAACGCTGGCGCTGGCCGCATTGGCTGCGCGCCTGATCCTGGGCGGGAAGCTGCCGGAAAGCAGTCTGCCGGTCGCCGCGGGCGTGATCGCGGGGCTGGTCGCCTTTCTCGGTGCGCTGATCGCAGCCCTGCACAGCGGACGGCGGAAGCTGCTTTGCGGGCTTGGGGCGGCAGGCGGCTATGCGCTGTTTTTGCTGCTGGGGAACCTGCTGTTCTTCGGCGTACATTACGGGGAAGCACTGCCGGTCCTGCTGCCGCTGGCCGGTGCGGGGCTGCTCGGCGCTCTGCTCGGGGCCGGGCGCCGGAAAAAGCGCCGCTATGCATAAATCGAAAACGGATAAATGCAGGAGAACTTGCAAATATGCAAAACACAGCATGTGGTGAATATGCAGATAATGAATACAACATCTGGTGGAATATGCAGATGAGCCGCTGAATTACGACGTCTCCGCTGCATTGGTTAACATAATATTGTTAACATAATTCTTGAGCATAATATACAAAGTTTTCCTCTCCGGGCCGGAAAGGATTGAAATCCGGGAAAATATGCGTTATCATATTCTACACTGCCAGAAATGTTTGCAGAACGCTCCGGTTGCCTCCTGTATGCGCCGGGCCGCTGCGGCATAGTTTTTTGCTGGCGAGAGGGAACGCAAGATGGGGAAGCTCGTGGCTGCATATGAATCCTACCTTATGAATATCAGGCACGCATCGGACAATACGGTCGCTTCCTATCTGCGCGATGTGCGGCAATTTACCACCTATCTGGAGCAGACGGATGGCCCTGCGCTGGAGGCGTGCACGCAGGAGACGGTCTGTGCCTATGTGCGCCATTTGACGAGTATCGGCAAATCGCCTGCGACGGTCTCCCGGTGTGTGGCATCGCTCAAGAGCTTCTATGGCTACTGCGTCTCCACCGGCGCGGTCGCGCAGTCTCCTGTGCACGATATCCCGCAGCAGAAGGCGGAAAAGCGCCTTCCTCAGATTTTAACCGGCCGCGAGGTCGAGCTGCTGCTCGAACAGCCGAAGTGTACGGATATGAAGGGCTACCGCGACAAGGCCATGCTCGAGACGCTCTATGCCACCGGCATGCGCGTCAGCGAGATGATCGCCTTGAACGTTTCGGACGTCAGTCTGGCAGGCGGCTTTGTCCGCTGCATCGGGAACGGGAAGTCCCGCATCATCCCGATCTACCCGGCGGCCATCCGTGCCCTGACGGCCTATGTGACGGATATCCGGCCGAATATGATCGCCGAGCCGGACGAGCAGGCCCTGTTCGTCAACCTGAACGGCGGCCGCATTTCCAGACAGGGCTTTTGGAAGATCATCAAGCACTATCAGCAGACCGCGCAGATCGACAAGGAGATCACACCGCATACGCTGCGCCACAGCTTTGCGGCCCATCTGCTCGAAAACGGCGCGGACCTGCATTCCCTGCAGGAGATGCTCGGCCACAGCGATATCTCCTCCACGCAGGTCTATGCGCAGGTCGTGAAAAAGACGCTCAAGAGCGTCTATGAAAAATACCACCCGCGCGCTTAAAGAAAAAGCTTCGGAGCTGGTGAAGTGATATGCTCCCTCTATGAGACGATGAAAGACACCGTCACATAGGGGGAGCATTTTCATGCCGCGCAGGAAGCAGTCCCGGTGCTGCGCGGGGATACTCTTATGAGAGGAGCCCATACCCCCGCAGCACTGCCCGCAGGCGGCTGCGGTGCGGCTCCTCCAGCGGTGACAGCGGCAGGCGGAGCGTCCCGCTGCACAGGCCAAGCTCCTCCATGGCGGCCTTGACCGGGATGGGGTTCACGACGCAGAACAGCGCCTCGCACAGCGGCAGAAGCTCCAGCTGGCGGCGCGCACCTTCGCGGAAATCTCCGGCAAGGCAGGCATCCGTCATGGCAACGACGGCCTCCGGCGCGACGTTCGACACCACGGAGATCACGCCGCTGCCGCCGAGCGCCATGATCGCGGCCGTCTGGTCGTCGTTGCCGCTCCAAACCGGTAGACCGCACCGGCCCAGCAGCTGTGCGGCTCGGCTGATGCTGCCGCAGGCTTCCTTGATGCCTGCAATATGCGGATGGCGGGCGAGCGCCCGCACCGTCTCCGGCAGGAGGTCGACGCCGGTGCGCGACGGAACATTATAGAGCACGAGCGGCAGGGGAGACGCGTCTGCGATCGCGGTATAGTGCGCAAGCAGGCCTGCCTGTGTCCCTTTATTATAGTAGGGCGTGACGGCCAGCAGCGCATCCGCGCCGTTCTGTGCCGCAAGCTCTGCATTTTCTACGGAGCCTGCCGTGCAGTTCGTCCCGACGCCCATGATAACGGGGCAATGGCCGCAGGCAGCCTGCTTTGCGCGGCGCAGGAGTGTCAGCCTCTCGTCCTGCGTCAGGGTCGCAGCCTCGCCGGTCGTGCCGCAGACAACGAGCGCCGCGATCCCGGCATCCAGCTGCCGCTCCAGCAGGCGGTCCCATGCCGGAAGATCGATGCTCCCGTCCGGCCGGAACGGGGTGAGGAGCGCCGTGGCGGCGCCCCGAAAGATCGGCAGCATTCCGATCACCTCCGCGTCATCCTATGCCGCACCGCCTGCAGGGGTGAAATCCCGGTCTTGCAATTTTCGGGGCGCAATGGTATAATCAGACATTGAAATACAATAGGAGCAATCTGTCCATATGTATCTGAAACAGCTAGTCATTCAGGGCTTCAAATCCTTCCCGGACAAGACGGTCGTGGGATTTGGCCATGATATCACCGCCATCGTCGGGCCGAACGGCAGCGGAAAATCCAATATCTCAGATGCCATCCGCTGGGTCATGGGCGAGCAGAATTCCCGCTCGCTGCGCGGCCAGAAGATGGAGGATGTCATTTTCGGCGGCACGGAGAAGCGCGCCCCCGTCGGCTTTGCCGAAGCGACGCTCGTGCTGGACAACAGCGACCGCGCCCTGCATTATGACGCCGACGAGCTGATGGTCACGCGCCGGTATTACCGCTCCGGCGAGAGCGAATACTACATCAACAAGCAGAGCGTGCGTCTGCGCGACGTCAACGAGCTGTTCATGGATACCGGTCTCGGCCGCGACGGCTATTCCAACATCAGCCAGGGACGCATCGACGAAATTCTGTCCCTCAAGAGCACGGACCGCCGCGAAATTTTCGAGGAGGCCGCCGGTATCTCGAAATACCGCCACCGCAAGGAGGAAACGGAGCGCCGCCTCGCCACGACGCAGGACAATCTGACCCGCATCGGCGACAAGATCTCGGAGCTGGAGCTGCAGGTCGGCCCGCTGCGCGATCAGGCGGAAAAGGCAAAGCGCTACCTGACCTACCGCGAGGAGCTCAAGGGCCTCGAGGTCGCGCTGTGGCTGCAGTCGCTCGAGCGCCTGAGCGCCACGGCGCGCAAGGCCGAGGAGGACTATCATTCCGCCGCCTTCATCCTGCAGCAGGAGCACGACGCGCTGGACAAGCTCTATGTCACCTCGGAATCCCTGACGTTCGATCTCCACAACCGCGACCTGCAGACGGATCAGATCCGTGATGCGATCCGGCAGGCGGAGGCCGCCTCGCAGGAGCAGCGCAGCCGGATCGCCGTGCTGGAGACGAATCGCGGCAACGCGCAGAGCAACCTGAAGCGCGTGCAGCACGAGCTGGAGGATCAGGACAGCCGCAGCGGCAGCATCTCCGCGCAGATCGAAGCACTGGAGCAGCGCATGGGCGAGATCGACACGCAGACCGCCGCGCTGGCCGAAAAGCAGAAGCAGGCCGAGGAGGAGGGCCGCAGACTGGCGGACTCCGCCGACGGCATGACAAAGCGCTATCTCACCCTGCGCGATCTGCAGGGCCGGAAGCGCGAGGAGCTCTCCGCCCGCGGCGCGGACCTGACCGCCGTGGAAGAGAGTCTTGCCCAGAGCACGGAGCGGCAGACCCAGCTGGCACAGGATCTGCAGGCGGCGCAGAGCCGCTGTGCAGAGGCACAGCGCGCGCTCGAGACCGCACAGAAGCAGCTCTCCAAAGCGCAGGCCGATATCACGGCCGCGCAGAACCGCATCAACGGCTACCGTTTGCGCAGCCGCACCCGAGCGGAGCGGAGCGAGGCCCTGCAGAAGCAGGCCACGGACGCCGGTGTCCGGCTCGACACGGTCAGCTCCCGTCTGAAGCTCTTTCAGGAGATGGAGCGTGAGCTGGAGGGCTATTCCCGCGCTGTCCGCACCGTCATGCAGGAGAGCCGACGCGGCAAGCTCCGCGGCATCCATGGCGCGGTGTCCATGCTGCTGCGCACACAGGACAGCTACACCGTTGCCATCGAGGTCGCGCTCGGCAGCGCCATGCAGAATATCGTCGTGGAGGACGAGGGCTGCGCCAAGGCTGCCATCCAATATCTGAAACGCTCGGACAACGGCCGCGCCACGTTCCTGCCGCTGTCTGTCATCCACGGCCGGCCGCTGAACGAGAACGGCATCGAGCGCTGTGCCGGTTTCTGCGGCGTAGCCTCCGACCTTGTCTCGTGTGAGCCGCGCTATCGCGAGATCATCCTGAATTTGCTCGGCCGCACGGTCGTGGCGCAGGACCTTGACGCGGCCATTTCCATTGCCAACCAATTCGGCCACCGCTTCCGCATCGTCACGCTGGACGGGCAGATCCTGAATGCAGGCGGCTCCATGACGGGCGGCTCCGTCTCCCGCAGTGCGGGCATCCTGTCGCGCGCCAACGAGATCGAGCGTCTGCAGGTCCAGCAGAAGGAGGCTGCCGCCGCGCTGGACAAGCTCCGCGGAGAGCAGAAGGAGGCGCAGCGTCTGCTGGAGCAGGCAAATTATGACCTGACGAACGCGGAGACGGACCTCCGTACGGCCGAAGACGCCGCTCTGCGCCTGCAGGGTGAGGAAAAGCAGCACCACGTTCTTGTGCAGGCCCTGACGGACGCGATCACCGGCTCGCAGCGCGAGCAGGAGCTGCTCGAAAAGCGGATCGGCGCCGACAGCGGCCGCCGCGCGGCGCTGCAGAAGGCCGTTGCCGACCTGCAGAAGGCACTGGAGGAGGCTGAGCAGGAGCTTTCCGTCGTTTCGGACGGCCAGAGCGTTGCTTCGGAGCAGAGCAGCCGCCTTTCGGAGCGCCTGACGGCGCTGCGCATGGAGGCGGCCAAGCTGGAGGCTGAGCGCGCCACGGCGAAGAGCTCCGCCGAGCAGCTGCGCGGGCTGGAGCATGCCATGCGCGGCGACCGCGAGCAGAAGCTGCAGCTCATCGACCGCTATACGCAGGAGGCCGCTGAGCTGGAAAAGACGCTGCAGGCCGAGCAGGACAAGCTGGCCGGGCAGGACGCCGCGGCGCAGGCCAGGCAGGAAGAGCTGCAGGCCGCGCTTGCCGAGCGTGCGAAGGTCGAAGCGCGCAAAACGGCCACGGAAAAGGAAGTACAGGAGAAAAACCGCGATATCCTGAACATGGAGCGCGAGAGCGCCCGTCTGGAGTCGCGCAAAAATGCTGCCGAGCTGGAGGAAAAGCAAATTCTCGACCGGCTGTGGGATACCTATGAGCTGACGCGCTCAAGCGCGCCCGCCGCTGCGGCGGAGCTGGAGAGCACGGCTGCCGGAACGAAGCGCGCCGCGGAGCTCCGCAAGAAGATCTCCGGCCTTGGCACGCCGAACCTCGGCGCCATCGACGAATTTGCCCGCGTGAACGAGCGGTATGAATACCTCTGCGGCCAGCGCGACGACGTGCTGACGTCCAAGCGCGACCTCGAGGGCATCATCGGCGATATCACCGGCCAGATGACCGATATTTTCGTCACGGAATTCGGCCGCATCAACACCTATTTCGGCCAGACATTCACGGAGATGTTCGGCGGCGGCAAGGCCTCGCTCGAGCTGGAGGACCGCTCGCAGCCGCTGACGTGCGGCATTGAAATTCGCGTGCAGCCGCCCGGCAAGCAGCTCAAGACCATCACGCTGCTGTCCGGCGGTGAGAAGGCCTTTGTTGCCATCGCGCTGTATTTTGCCATTCTGAAGGTGCGGCCGACGCCGTTCTGCATGCTCGACGAGATCGACGCCGCGCTGGACGACCGGAATGTCGAACGCTTCGCGGGCTACCTGCGCGGCTTCAGCGGGAAAACGCAGTTTATCGTCATCACGCACCGCCGCGGTACCATGGAGGCCGCCGACGTGCTCTATGGCGTGACCATGCAGGAGCAGGGCATTTCCCGTATCCTGCATCTGGACCTGAATCAAATGGAGCATCAGCTCGGAATTTCGGAGGAGATCAAGTAAATGGGATTTTTTGAAAAAATCAAAAACGGACTGAAAAAGACGCGCGCCGCCATGGCCAACACGCTCGGCGGCATCTTCGCCTCGTTCAGCGGCGCAAACGAAGAATTTTATGAGGAGCTCGAGGAGAGCATGATCCTCGCCGACATCGGCGTGGAAACGTCCTGCAAGGCCGTCGAGCAGCTCCGCACCGTCGTGAAGGAGCGCAAGCTCCGCACAGGAGAGGAAATTCACGATGCCCTGAAGGATATCCTTGTGGACATGCTGAACGTCGGCGACACGAGCCTGAAGCTCGGCACGCGCCCGTCCGTCGTGCTTGTCATCGGCGTCAACGGCGTCGGCAAGACGACGACCATCGGCAAGCTGGCTCACCGCCTCTCCGGTGAGGGCAAGCGTGTGCTGCTGTGCGCGGCCGATACGTTCCGCGCCGCGGCTGCCGATCAGCTCGAAATTTGGGCCGGACGCGCCAATGTAGACATCGTCCGCCAGCACGAGGGCGCAGACCCCGCCGCCGTGGTGTTCGACGCCATTTCCGCCGCCAAGGCGCGAGGCAGCGACGTCATCCTGTGCGACACGGCAGGACGCCTGCACAACAAGGCCAACCTGATGAACGAGCTCGGCAAAATTTCCCGCATCATTGACCGCGAGCTGCCGAATGCGGATAAAGAGGTCCTGCTCGTGCTCGACGGCACGACGGGCCAGAACGGCCTGCTGCAGGCCAAGCAGTTCAAGGAGATCGCCGGTGTTACGGCCATCGCCCTGACAAAGCTCGACGGCACGGCCAAGGGCGGCATCGTCATCGCCGTGGCGGACGCGCTGCAGATCCCTGTGAAGCTCATCGGTGTCGGCGAACAGATGGACGACCTGATGCCGTTTGAGCCGCGCGCGTTCGTCGATGCGCTGATCTGAGGAGGTGCCCGACATGAAGGTCGTTATGGCAAGCAACAACGCCCACAAGATCGCCGAGCTGCGCGCGATCCTGTCTGCCTACGGGCTGGACGTCGTCTCGCAGCGCGAGGCGGGTGTGCATGTCGAGCCGGAGGAGACCGGCACAACGTTTGAGGAGAATTCCCGCATCAAGGCTGTGGCTGTGATGCAGGCCTGCGGTCTGCCCGCCGTGGCGGACGACTCCGGCCTGATGGTCGACGCGCTGAACGGGGAGCCGGGCGTTTATTCCGCGCGCTACGGCGGACCGGACTGCATCAGCGATTCCGACCGCATCAACTATCTGCTGAAAAAGCTCGAAAACGTTCCGGAGGGGAAGCGGACGGCAAAATTCGTCAGCGTTATCACCCTCGTCACGCCGGACGGCAAGGAGATCGTCGCGCGCGGCGAGTGTCCGGGACACATCCTGTTCGAGCGCCACGGAAACGGCGGCTTCGGCTATGATCCGGTGTTCTTTGCGGAGGATGCCGGGTGCACGTTCGCAGAACTGGCCCCGGAGCAGAAAAATCAGGTATCCCACCGCGCCCGGGCGCTGCGTGCCTTTGTGGAGAAGGCGTTCGGTACGAAAAAGGAGAAGGAATTATGCTGACCAGCAAACAGCGCGCCGATCTGCGCGCACAGGCAAATGATCTGGACACCACCCTGATGGTGGGCAAGGGCGGCGTGACGGAGAACGTTCTGTCCGAGGCCGCCCGGCAGCTTGAGGCTCGTGAGCTTGTCAAGGGCCGCGTGCTCGAGGCGGCGCTCCTGTCCGCACGCGAGGTCTGCGATGCGCTGTGCGAAGCGCTCGGTGCAGACGGCGTGCAGTGCGTCGGCTCGAAATTCGTGATCTACCGCCGCTCGGAGAAGAAGGCACAGGAGGCCGCACGGCAGGCGCGCGAGCTGAAAAAGCGCAAGTCGAACCCCGTCCGGCGCGGGGCGCAGGAGCGCCGCCGGCAGGCACGCGAGGAACGCGAGCGCCGCAATGAGTATTTCCGGCAGGCTGCCATTCAGGCCGCCATCGAGCGCCGGAAGAGCCGCGAGGAATAACAAAAATCATCGGAAAGGGGAGCGCCGCACATGGCAAATATCGGTATATTCGGCGGGAGCTTCAACCCGCCGCATCGCGGCCATCTGCTGGCTGCAGCGGAGTTCCAGCGCAGACTTGGGCTGGACCGCGTCATTCTGATGCCGGCGGCGCTGCCGCCCCATAAGGCGCTGGCCGCCGGATCGCCGGATGCCCGCACGCGTCTGGAGCTGACAAGGCTGGCTGCGCAGGACCTCCCGTTTGCGGAGGTCAGCGATCTGGAGCTGCACCGCAGCGGCGCAAGCTACACGGCCGATACACTCGAGGAGCTGCACCGGCAGTATCCCAACGACCACCTCTGGTTTCTGATGGGGACGGATATGCTGCTGACATTTGCGCAGTGGCATGCGCCGGAGCGCATTGCAAAGCTCGCTTCGCTGGCAGTCGCACATCGCGGAAGGGATGACGGCAATACGCTTCGGGAAGCGGCGCAGCAGCTGCGCGACCGCTTCGGCGCGGAGATCGTGCTGGTGGAAAATGACTTTCTGCCCTATTCCTCCACCATCGCCCGCGCCATGCTGGCCTTCCGCTGCGGGGAGGACTATCTCGAGCCTGCGGTCTATGACGCCGTTTGCATGCAGGGGCTTTATCACACGCGCAGCGACCTGCGCGCCCTGCCGCTCGATGCGCTGGCCCGCATCGCCCTGCCGCTGCACGACCCGAAGCGCGTGCCGCATGTGCTCGGCTGCAGTCATACGGCGGCGGAGCTTGCCGCCCGCTTCGGGGAGGATCCCGGCCCGGCCCGGCGTGCCGGTCTGCTGCACGATGTGACAAAGGCGCTTCCCGGTCCGGAGCAGTTGAAATTATGCGATAAATATGGTATGATGTTGGATACATTCGAACGCAGTCACCCCAAGCTGCTGCACGCCAAGAGCGGCGCGGCGGTCGCGGGGGCGGTGTTCGGGGAATCTGCTGCGGTGCAGTCGGCCATCTGCTGGCACACGACCGGCAAGCCGGACATGACGCTGCTGCAGAAGATCCTGTATCTTGCCGATTACATGGAGCCGAACCGGGATTTCCCCGGCGTGGAACGGCTCCGCGCTCTGGCGCAGCATGATCTGGATGAAGCGGTCCTTCTGGGCCTTGAAATGTCGCTCGATCTGCTGACGGAAACCGGTCAGCCCATTGATGTGAATTCCCGAGCGGCCAGAGATTTTCTGAAAAGTGAAAGGAAAAAGGCGGAATGAAATTATTCGGTAACAGCAGCCGCGGCGGAGCGCGCGGGCGTTATGCCACCGGAAAGCAGGCGGAGCGCCGCAGTGCGCCGGTGCAGCCCGATGTGCAGCGCCCCGAGTCAGACGAGGACGAGATCCCGCTCCTGCGTGATTATGCCAACCGCGAGGCGGCGCAGCACGGTCCGGAGACGGAAAAGGATGATAACCCGCTTCTGCAGCAATATCTGAAGCGCCCGCCGCTGGCGCAGGCCATGCCACAGGAGCGGCATCAGGCTCCGGCGCAGCCGCAGCAGGCGCGCCCGGCGGCACAGCAGCCGCAGAGTCGATCGGTTCCGCAGTCGGCGCAGAGCGTTTCTGCTCCGCGTGCACCGCGCGCGGAAGCGCAGCAGCCCCGCCGGGAAGCGCCGAGGGACGAAGATCTGACACGCGATCTTCCCCGCACGGAAAACGAAGCACCGCGCAGTGGCATGAACGGCAAAACGCGCGGCCTGATCCTTCTGCTGGCCTCCATCGCGCTGTTTCTCGGCTCCGTCGCCATGTGTCTGGCGCTGCTCGGCCGCACGACGGCCGTCGCTCCGTCCGGCGGGGATAACAAGTCCGGCGGCGGCACGAGCGTCCGCGTTGAGACGGACGCACAGACTGGCCAGAGCATCGAAATGGATGTGCCGGACGCCTCCGGCCATGAGGGAATCTACAACATCCTGCTTGTTGGCACGGATGGCGACAGCACCCGCACGGATACGCTCCTGATCGCAAATCTCAACACAAAGGAGCACACCGTCAGCCTGATGAGCATCCCGCGCGACACTTATATCACCGGCAATTACGTCATTCCGAAGATCAATTCCGTCTACAGCGCGGCGGGCCAGGGTGACCGCGGCATCCGTGCGCTGACCGATAAGATCCGCGAGACGCTTGCCATTGCAGTCGACGGTTATGTGCTGGTTGATCTGCAGGGCTTTGAAAAGACAATCGACATGGTCGGCGGCGTGGAATTCGATATCCCGACCGACCTGCAGTATGACGATGACGACGAGAACATCCACGTCGACCTGAAGGCGGGCCATCAGCTGCTTGACGGTGCACATGCGCTGCAGCTGTGCCGCTACCGCAGCGGCGCTGCCGATATGGACATTGAGCGTGCGGCTACGCAGCAGGAATTTCTGCGCGCGCTGGCGCTGAAGCTGGCCTCTTCCGTAACGCTGTCGAAGGTGAAGGACTATGCCGAGCTGTTTGCGACCTATGTCCGCACCGACCTGACCGTCGGCAACCTGATCTATCTCGGCTCCGAGCTGATGCAGTGCGATTTCAACGCCATGTACACCGTGACCCTGCCCGGCGAGGCCGTGGAGATCAAGGGCGGCGACTATTATCAGCTCGACCCGGACGGCGTGCTGAAGATCCTGAACGAGCACTTCAACCCCACGTCCGAGGAATACGGCAAATATGACATCAACATCCGCCAAAAGACGGATATTCAGCGCGGGGATGGAACCGTGACCCGCGATACCACGGCGACAACGCCGACAAAGAGCACGCAGCCGCGCCAGGAGCCGACAGAGCCCACGCAGGATACGGCGACGGAACCGACGGGAGATCCCACGGAGCCGACGGAGGGCCCAACCGACGAAACGCAGGACCCGACGGAGGGGCCGACCGAGGGCCCAACGGAAGCGCCGACGGAGGCTCCGACCGAGGCGCCCACGGAAGCGCCGACCGCTGCGCCGGAGACGGCAGAATAAGGAGGAACACCCCATGTATACACCCAAGGAGCTGGCGCTGCGCGCCGCAAAGGCACTCGACGACCGCAAGGGCCTGAAGATCCGCCTGCTGCAGGTTACGGACGTCACGTCCATTGCTGACTATTTTCTGATCTGTACCGGCACGTCCAACACGCATGTCAAGACGCTGTGCGACAGCGTGGAGGCGGCCGTTTCCGATGAGCTGGGCGAGCCGTTGCTGCACCGGGAGGGCCACCGCGGCGGAACGTGGGTCCTGCTGGACTTCGGCTGCCTCGTCGTGCATGTCTTCACAGAAGAGACGCGCGCCTTCTATGATCTCGAACGCCTGTGGAACGACGCAACGCCGGTTCCCATTGATTTTGCAGAATAAAGAGGGAGAAACATGAAGTACGATTTTACCGCCATCGAGGCCAAATGGCATAAGATCTGGGATGAAAAGCAGCTCTATGCCGCCAGGACCGGCAGCGACGCGAAGAAATTCTATGCGCTGGTCGAATTCCCGTACCCGTCCGGTGCCGGTCTGCACGTCGGCCATGCCCGCCCCTATACGGCCATGGACGTCATCGCGCGCAAGCACCGCATGCAGGGCGAGAACGTGCTGTTCCCCATGGGCTACGATGCCTTCGGCCTGCCGACGGAGAACTATGCCATCAAGAACCACATCCATCCTGCCGTCGTGACGAAGAACAACATCGCCACGTTCCGCGGCCAGCTGCAGGCGCTCGGCTACAGCTTCGACTGGGACCGCGAGATTAACACGACGGACCCAAAGTATTTCAAGTGGACGCAGTGGATCTTCCTGCAGCTCTATAAGAACGGCCTTGCCTACAAGGCCAAGATGCCCGTGAACTGGTGCACGTCCTGCAAGTGCGTGCTGGCAAACGAGGAAGTCGTAGAGAACGTCTGTGAGCGCTGCGGCAGCCCGGTCGTCCGCAAAGAAAAGAGCCAGTGGATGCTGCGCATCACGCGCTATGCCCAGCGCCTGCTCGACGATCTGGACGACGTCGACTTCATCGAGCGCGTCAAAATTCAGCAGCGTAACTGGATCGGACGCTCCACCGGCGCGGAGGTCCGCTTCGGCTCGACGTTCGGCGATGAGATCACCGTGTTCACCACCCGCCCGGACACGCTGTTCGGCGCGACGTACATGGTCCTTTCGCCGGAGCATCCGCTGCTCGAGCGCTGGATGGACCGCCTGACGAATGCCGACGAGGTCAAGGCTTATCAGGAGGCAGCCGCCGCGAAGTCCGACTTTGAGCGCACGGAGCTCACGAAGGAGAAGACCGGCGTGCAGCTCGGCGGCGTGAAGGGCATCAACCCCGTGAACGGCAAGGAGATCCCCATCTTCATTTCGGACTATGTCCTCTCCACCTACGGAACCGGTGCGATCATGGCCGTCCCGGCCCATGACGACCGCGACTGGGAATTCGCGAAGAAGTTCGGCTGCGAGATCATCGAGGTCGTCAAGGGCGGCAACGTGCAGGAGGCGGCCTTTACGGACTGCGCCACCGGCGTGATGGTCAATTCCGGCTTCCTTGATGGCATGAGCGTCGCCGACGCCAAGAAGGCCATCACGGAATACCTGACGGAGAAGCACATCGGCGAGGCAAAGGTCAACTTCAAGCTCCGCGACTGGGTCTTCTCCCGCCAGCGTTACTGGGGCGAGCCGATCCCCATCGTCCACTGCCCGAAGTGCGGCACCGTCCCGCTCGATGAGAAGGACCTGCCGCTGGAGCTGCCGGATGTCGAGAGCTACGAGCCGACGGACGACGGTCAGTCTCCGCTTGCCGCCATCACGGACTGGGTCAACACGACCTGCCCCTGCTGCGGCGGCCCAGCCAAGCGTGAAACGGACACCATGCCCCAGTGGGCCGGTTCCTCGTGGTACTATCTGCGCTATATGGATCCGCACAACGACGAGGCCCTTGCCTCGCCCGAGGCCCTGCGCTACTGGAGCCCGGTCGACTGGTACAACGGCGGCATGGAGCACACGACGCTCCATCTGCTCTACAGCCGCTTCTGGCACAAGTTCCTCTATGATATCGGCGTCGTGCCGACGAAGGAACCCTATGCCAAGCGTACGAGCCACGGCATGATCCTCGGCGAGGGCGGCATCAAGATGTCGAAGTCCCGCGGCAATGTCATCAACCCCACGGATGTCATCGCCGAATACGGTGCGGACACCATGCGCACCTATATCATCTTCATCGGCGATTTCGAGAAGGCCGCCTCCTGGTCGACGAACGCCGTGAAGGGCTGCAAGCGCTTTCTCGACAAGGTATGGAATCTGGCCGAGACCGTCACCGATCACGAGACGGCATACTCTGCCAAGAACGAGTCCATCCTGCACAAGACGATCCGCAAGGTCACGTCGGACATCGATGCGCTCAAGGGCAACACCGCGCTGGCCGCGCTCATGACGCTGACGTCTACGCTGACGGACAACGGCTGCAACGCTGCCGAGCTCAAAACGCTCCTGCAGCTGCTCAGCCCGTTTGCGCCGCACATCTGCGACGAGATCTGGCAGCAGCACGGCTTCGAGGGCATCTGCTCCGTCTCGGCCTGGCCGGCGTATGACGAGTCGAAGTGCCGCGATGCGGAGATCGACATGGCCGTTCAGGTCAACGGCAAGCTGCGCGGCACGATCCATGTTGCAGCCGACCTTGACGACGAGACCGTCGTTCAGACGGCGCTGGCCGACGAAAAGATCGCCCGCTTCCTCGAGAAGACCGGCGGCGCGCTGCGCAAGAGCATCGTTGTCAAAAACAAGCTGGTCAACCTCATCGTAAAGTGATGGAATCCGGCCGCTCGGCTTGAAATCGGCAAAAGTTTGAAAAAAATTGTAGAGATCGCTTGACTTTTGACTTGCGATTGACTATAATAATTGATGCCGTTATATCGGCCCTGAAAGCATCCCGGATTGAGCCGGATGCACCGGAGGGAGGGAAATCAATGTCTGAAATTCGCGTGAAGGAGAACGAGTCTCTGGAGAGTGCGCTGAAGCGTTTCAAGCGCAGCTGCCAGAAGGATGGCGTTATCGCTGAGGTCAAGAAGCGTGAGCATTACGTCAGCCCGAGCCTCAAGCGGAAGCAGAAGTCCGAAGCTGCTCGTAAGAACAAGCGTCGCGGCTATTGATTCCCGTTTTCTTGCATAGCCAGAGCCGCTGCTGATGCAGCGGCTCTTGTTTTTTGTCCCGCCTCCCGCACTTTTGCGGCCCGCCGTCATAACATGGAATGAGCCGAGTGCTCAGAATCCAAACGGGAGGTTCCTGACTATGAATTGCAATTCCAATTGCTTCGGCGGCAACTGCTGGTGGATCATCATCCTGCTCCTGCTGTTCTGCTGCTGCGGAAATAACGGCGGCTGCGCCAACGCGGCCAACAACAACTGCGGCTGCGGCGGCTGCGGCTGCTGACGCATCGATCCGGCGGGGGAGAAGGCTTGCCTTCTCCTCCGCTATTTTTTTGTATCGGTACTGGCCTTCTGCCGCTTCCTGTGATATAATGCAAAAAAGTACTTCCCGGAAGGAGCGTGTTTTATGGAGGATCGACCCGTACAGGAGGGCTATCACCGTCCCGCACGAAAGAAAAAGCGCGCGGGCCTGCCTGCCTTTTTCCTGGCCGTCATCGTGCTGGCGCTGTTGGCTGCCGCCCTGCTGCGCATCTGGCTCGGCTACCGCAGCGGCTCGCTTGCCGCCGGAGATATCACCGAGCTGCGCCGCGGCCTGCCGTTCGGCGTGGGAGCCGCCGGACTGGCTGCCGTGCTTGCCGTCGCCGGTCTGCTGCGGAAAAAGCGCCGCCGCGGCTTTGCCGCCTGGGGCCTTGCTCTGGCGCTCGTTGCGCTCGTGCTGACAGGCGGACTGCTGTATGCAGACCATTATCTGACCGGCAAAATGACGACGGACGATGATTTCGATTCGCTTTCCGCCAGTGACCTGCACCAGACGGCGACGGAGGCCGACGGCCGCCTGGAACGCGAGGAGCGTTTTTCTGAGGCGCTGTCCGGTCTGGAGGAGCAGTTGGCTGATCTGCCGTCCTTCACGGAGGTCGATCGCTACCTGCTGTCCAATAATGATATCCCGGCCGAGGCACTGGCCAAGCTCGACACGGGCAAGGCCCCGCGCAGCAGCTATCTCAGCAGCGATGCAAGCAAAATTCAGGTGTTCGTGCTGTTCGGCCTCGATGGCGTCGATTCGTCCGACAGCGTCATGCTCGTTGCGCTCGACCGCGTGCATCAGAAGATCAAGCTTATCTCGCTTGCGCGCGATTCCTATGTTTTCATTCCGGAATACGGCTTTTTCTCCAAGTTGGCCTATTCCTACACCTGGGGCGGCGCGGCGATGGCCGTCAAGAATCTGAACTATAACTATTACTTGAACGTGTCGGATTATATTGCTGTGGATTTTGATCAGCTCGCGGAGATCATCGACCGGATCGGCGGTGTGACAGTCAACATCGACGAGGATGAGGCGCGCTATCTTTCCAATTATCCGAACGTCCATGTCGGCGACTGCCTGCTTGACGGGGAAACAGCGGTCTCCTATGCCCGCATCCGCAAGAGCAGTGCCACGGACAGCGACCGCAAGCGCACCGGCCGCCAGCGTGAGGTCATTCTCTCGATCCTCAACACGCTGCAGACCATGCCGCTGTCGCAGTATCCGGGCTTTGTGCGCGACTGCCTCGGCATGTGCGCGACGTCATTCGAGGCTGAGACGCTTCTGACCATGGCCGCTGAGACGCTGGGGCAGAATTACACGGTCGAGCAGTATTTCTTCCCGGAGGGGCAGGTGGACTGGTGGGCCGGGCTCATCAAGGAGTATTTCTACTACGTCTATGACCTGCGCCGTGCCAGTGACCGCATTTACCGCATCATTTACGAGGAGCTGTATATCTCGGGCTACGATGATTGAGTGCAAAGCATGAGGCTAAGCCTGCAGCAGCACATGCGAAAATCCGCATATTTGCCCAATCACTACAGCAGCGGCATGGCCGGTTCGGCCATGCCGCTGCTGGTATTTTCTGTTATCCGTTCTGCTGCTCCTTGGCGGCCAGCAGCGCCTTGGCGAGCTGGTCCGGGCAGGACGTGGGCTTCGAGCCGCAGCGGATGCCCTGCAGGCGGGAAATCAGCTCATCGACATCCATACCCTCGGCCAGCCGGGCGACGCCCTGCGTGTTGCCGCTGCAGCCGCCGATAAAGCGAACATTCGAGACCTTATTGCCGTCCAGCTCCAGCAGGATCTGGCGCGAGCAGACGCCGTGCGGCGTATAAGTAAATTCCATGGTGATTGCTCCTTTGCTTCATTTTAGACTAGTATAACATTTTTTCGTGTTTTTTCAAGCACTTTGAATGATTTGCCTCCCGTTCCACCATACTAAGGAGCAGAAAAAACAGGGAGGAACGGCATGGACGAAACACAGAGCAGGCCGCAGGAGCGGCTGGAGGAGCTTGGCGCGGGGCTGACGCAGACGAAGCGCGGCAATATCTATACCCTGACGATCATCGGGCAGATCGAGGGCCATCAGGCACAGCCCGAGACGATCAAAACAACAAAATACGAGCATGTGCTGCCGCTGCTGGCCACGATTGAGGAGAGCGAGGACATCGACGGCCTGCTGCTCCTGCTCAACACCGTGGGCGGCGACATCGAGGCGGGACTTGCCATTGCGGAGCTGATCGCCGGGATGCGGAAGCCCTCCGTGTCGCTCGTGCTGGGCGGCGGGCACTCCATCGGCATCCCGCTGGCCGTTTCGGCCAAGAAGAGCATGATCGTCCCGACGGCCAGCATGATGATCCACCCTGTGCGCATGAGCGGCGTCGTAGTCGGCGCACCGGCGACCTATCACTATTTTCAGCGCATTCAGGAGCAGATCACGGACTTTGTCACGGCGAATTCCAGCATCACGCGCGAGCAGTTCTCGGACTATATGATGGCGACCGGGCAGATCGCCACGGACGTCGGTACGATCGTCTATGGGCGCGAGGCCGTGGAAAGCGGCCTCATTGACCGTCTGGGCGGCCTGCACGACGCCCTGGAGTGCCTGCACCGGATGATCGCCAGAAAACAGGGGAACAGGGGATAGCAATTCAGACTGTCAAAAACCGGTCCAGCTGAAAGTTTCGGATGGACTTTTTTGACTAGCTGTAGCAATTTTAACATTCCTGTGCTATAATAATCTTCAAAGCAAAATTACAGGAGATTCTTGGTTTGAAGATTTGGGAAGCATTGATCTATGGCCTTGTCGCGGGGCTGACCGGCCTGCTGCCGGTCTCGTTCAGCGGGCATGCGGCCGTGCTGCAGGACGCATTCGCGCTCTCGCCGCTCACGCAGGGTGGGGGACTGTACGTCCGGGCGGCCATCACGCTCGGGCTCAGCGCTGCGCTCGTGCTGGCTTTCCCCGGAGAGCTGCAGCTGACCTGTGGGGAGCTTGCGCGCCGCCCGCAGCGCGGAAAACGCGCCCGGCAGCCGTCTCCACGCCGCCGCGCCGTCCTGATGGGCCTGCTTGCTCTCCCGATCGGTCTGCTGAGCCTGATCTGGTGCGCAGCGGCAGAGCGCATCACGCGCCTGTCGCTCATCGCCGCGTTCTTCTGCCTGAACGGCCTTGTCCTGTTTGCTGCGGGACGGCCCGGCGGACAGAAGGATGCCCGCGCGCTCATGCTCCCGGATGCGCTGCTGGCAGGCGCGACCCGTCTGGCCGCCGTGCTGCCCGGCCTGTCGCCGCTCGGCCTGACGCTGTCCGTCTGCCGTCTGCGCGATCTGCGGACGGATTTCGCCCTGCGCTTCTCGGCGATGCTGACGCTTGGCTTCTCCCTTTGTGAATGGCTCTACCGTCTGCTGCGCGCGGTGATCGTGGGAACGTTTTCCGCGTCGCTGTGGCTGCCGATGCTCGTCGCGCTCGTCGCCTCGACCGTGGCCGGATATTTTGCCCTGCAGTATCTCAAATATCTGCTGCACCGGGAAAAGCTGCGTGTTTTTTCCTATTATTGTTGGGATGCAGCCGTTATCGCGCTGATCCTGGCGCTTATCAATGCCTGAACGGAGGGGAATCATGGCAAGGAAATCGCAACCCGTTAAAAAGCCGACTGCAAAGCAGACCGCCGCGCAGAAGCGCCAGACGCAGAACCGCCGCGAGATCTGGGCGCTCGTCTGCATTTTTCTGGCGATCTTCTCCATCATCTGCTGCTTCAATACCACGGCCTTTCTGATCAAGCCGTTCGCGTCGCTCATCGCGGGCCTGTTCGGGCAGGCGGGACGCTACATACTGCCGCTGGCCCTCATCGCCACGGTCGTCATCCTGTTTACGAGCCGCGGCAAGCCGGTGCGCCTGCGCATCGTCAGCGTGTTCACGCTCATTCTGACCGTCTCGGCAGTATACCATCTCATTCAGGGCGGGGCCCTTGTGTGGGAGTGGAAGGTCGTGCCCGCACTGTTCAAGGGAGGCATTGCCGGAACGACGGGCGGCCTGCTGGGCGGTCTGCTGGCCATGCTGCTGAAGACGGGCATCACCGTCGTCGGCGCGTATATCGTCCTGATCCTTGTGATGCTCGTGCAGATCATCACCATCATGAATATGACGGTCAACAGCATCATCACGGCCATCAAGAACCGCCCGCGCCTGCAGGAGCCCGACGAGGAGCCGGAGCCCGAGCAGGACACGGCCGAACGCATCGTCAACCATGTGGCCAACCGCCATATTGCCCGCGTGGAAAAGCGCCGTGCGGCGGAATTTGACCTGCCCGTGGATGATCCCCCGCTGGAAAAGGCGGAAAAGCGGAAGAAAAAGTCCCGCGTTCCCTCGCCGGATGAATATTTGGAAAAGCAGCAGGAGGAGCGCCCGGCTGCGAGACCGGTCTCTGTGACCTGTGACGATGTCCCGGAGGAGCCGCTTCACGCGGCAGAGCATCCCGTGACGGTCGTGCCGGAGGCAGCGCTCCCGGAGGAGCCTGTTCCTGAGCCTGCTTTTGAGCCGGTCCCGGTGCAGGAGCTTCCGGAGGAGCCGGAGGACCGGCCGGAGCCCGCCGCGGAGCAGGAGCCTGCCGCGCCGTGGGACGAAGCGCCCGCGCCGCAGCACGACGAGCCGGCGGTCCGTCCTGCGCCTGCAAAGCAGGAGGACGCAGAGGAACTTGTCATCCCGCAGCCGGAGCAGTCCGGGCAGGCGGAGTATGTTTTCCCGCCGGTCTCCCTGCTGACGCCGCGCCGTGAGGGCAGCGTGGACGCCACGTCCGAGATGCGCGAGAATTCCCAGCGCCTTGCCGACACGCTCAAGAGCTTCGGCATCGAGCCGCACATCGTCGACGTCATCCGCGGCCCGTCCGTCACGCGCTACGAGCTGGAGCTGGACCGCGGCGTAAAGCTCTCGAAGATCACGAATCTGGCTGACGACATCGCGCTGGCGCTCGGCGCTGCCGGTGTGCGCATCTCGGCCATCCCCGATAAAATTTCCGTCGTCGGCATCGAGGTGCCGAACAAGATCGTCAACACCGTCTACGCCCGCGAGGTCATCGATTCTCCGGCCTTCCGCAGCAGCAAGTCCAAAATCTCGTTTGCCGTCGGCAAGGATATCAGCGGCAACTGCATCGTCGGCGACATCGCCAAGCTGCCGCACATGCTCATCGCCGGTACGACCGGCTCCGGCAAGTCCGTGTGCATGAACACGCTCATCGTCTCGCTGCTGTATAAGGCCAAGCCGGATGAGGTGCGCCTCATCATGGTCGACCCGAAAATGGTCGAGCTCGGCGTGTATAACGGCATTCCGCAGCTGCTCATCCCGGTCGTCACGGATCCGAAGAAGGCCGCAGGCGCCCTGCAGTGGACCGTAACGGAAATGATGCGCCGCTACCGCCTGATGTCCGAGGAGGGCGTGCGCGACCTCGACTCCTATAACAAGGCAATCGCAGGCGACCCGGAGCGGCAGAAGCTGCCGCAGATCGTCGTTGTGATCGACGAGCTGGCTGACCTCATGCTCGTGGCCGCCAAGGAGGTCGAGGAGTCGATCTGCCGTATCGCGCAGATGGGCCGCGCCTCCGGCATCCACCTCGTCATTGCCACCCAGCGTCCGTCCGCGGACGTCATCACCGGCCTGATGAAGGCCAATATCCCGTCGCGCATTGCCTTTGCGGTCTCGTCCGCCATGGAATCGCGCATCATTCTCGACACGCCGGGCGCGGAAAAGCTCGTCGGCAAGGGCGATATGCTCTTTGCTCCGCTCGGGCAGGGAAAGCCGAAGCGCGTGCAGGGCTGCTTCATCTCGGATGAAGAGGTGCAGGCCGTCGTGAATGCGGTCAAGGCCCAGTCGCAGAGCGACTACTCCGCCGAGGTCATGGAGCAGATCGAACGACGCGCCGAGCAGAGCGGCAAACCCGACAGCGGCGCAGCCGCGCAGGACACCGGTGAGGGAGATGAGCTGCTTCCGGCGGCGGTCGACGTTATTCTGGAGACGGGGCAGGCCTCCGTTTCGTTCCTGCAGCGCAGGCTGAAGCTCGGCTATGCCCGTGCGGCCCGCATCGTGGACGAGATGGAGGAACGCGGCATCATCGGCCCGTATGAGGGCGCAAAGCCGCGCCAGCTCCTCATCACCCGCGAGCAGTGGGAGCAGATGCAGAACGGCACCTATGCCCCGCCCGCGCCGCCCGTCGAAGACGAGCTTTCCTGATCTGCTTGTATGCCGGGCTGCGGCAAGGCGCTCCCCGGCTGCAAAATAAATGTTTGCGTTGCATCCGGGCCGTCCGGAGCGACAGCAGGAGGTATTCCCTTGAATCATCAAAAAATCAACCGTATGGTCGGCATTGCCGTCCTGGCCGCGCTCGTCGTGGTGCTGCAGCTTCTCAGCAGTGTCATCAAGATCGGCACGGTCTCCATCACGCTGACGCTGATCCCCATCGTGGTCGGCGCAGCCTTCTACGGCCCGGGAGCGGGCGCGATCCTCGGCACGGTGTTCGGCCTTGTTGTCTACATCAACTCCGCTACCGGTGCGGATTACGGCGGAAACATGGTTTTCCTTGCCAATCCGTTTCTCTGCGCCGTCGTCTGCATCGGCAAGGGCACGCTGTCCGGCTGGTGCGCCGGCCTTGTCTACCGGCTCGTCGCCCGGAAGGATGCCGCGCTTGGCCGCAATGCCGTCGCCGTTCTGCTGGCTGCCATCACCGCGCCGGTCGTGAACACGGGTGTGTTCCTGCTCGGCATGGTGCTGTTCTTCCAGGAGACGCTCCGTGCATGGGCCGCAGGCTCCGCGCTGCTGACGTATGTGCTCTTCACCCTGACGGGTGTGAACTTCCTCGTCGAGCTCGGCCTCAATCTTGTGCTGAGCCCGGCCGTTTCGACGCTCATCCGCGCCATCCGCAAGACGCACAATTAAGTTAGAAACCTCTGAATAAATCGGCTTCGGTGGATGCCGGATCTTTTTCGCTGATCCATCTGTTCGGGAAACTTGAAATACACAAAGTATTCCTGCGTTTCCCAAACATCGGCTTAGCAAAAAATCTCTCACCATCCACTCTTGCAGATTTCATTCAGATGTTTCTCAGCTCCGATCATCGGTTCTTCCTTGCACGAACCTTGCCGCCCCGGTTTTCCGGGGCGGCTTATTTTTTGTCCTACCATCTGCACCGGACGCATAGAGTAAGGGCAGGAGGGGACGAGCATGACGGAAGAAGTGAGACAGGCCCTGCGCATCTGCCCGCTCGGGCTGCGGCAGGCCATTGACCGGCTGCCGGATGCCGGGGCCATGGAGGAGCTGCGCCTGCGCTGCGGGCAGCCGCCTGCCTGCCGGATCGCGGGTAAGGAGCGGGCGCTGCCGCTTGCTCCGGTCACGCCGGAGCTGCTGCGCGGCATTCTGGAGCAGGCAACGCAGCGCTCTGCCTATGCCATGCAGGAAATGAGCCGCTGCGGCTTTGTCACGCTGCCGGGCGGGCACCGGCTTGGTATCTGCGGAACGGCCGTCGTGCAGAACGGCACGATCACGGCCCTGCGCGAGCCGTCTTCCCTGAACCTGCGCATTGCCCGCCAGCCGGACGGCATTGCCGACCGCCTGCGTGATGCGCTCTGGGCGCGGCCACAGTCCGTGCTCCTGTGCGGCGCGCCGGGCAGCGGCAAGACGACGCTGCTGCGCAACCTCATCCGGCAGCTCTCCGACCGGTTCGGCTGGCGCATCTGCGTTGTGGACGAGCGGCTGGAGCTGGCGGCCTGTGCCTCCGGCGTGCCGCAATTCCGCCTTGGCGCGCACACGGACGTGCTGTCCGGTGCACCGAAGGCGGCGGGCATCGAGCTGCTGCTGCGCACGATGAATCCGGAGTGGATCGCCGTGGACGAGATCACGGCCGAGGCGGACATTGCTGCGATCCGGCGCGCGTCCTACTGCGGCGTGCGCTTTCTTGCCACGGCGCATGCGGCCGACCGGCGCGAGCTGGAGAGCCGCCCGCTGTACCGCGCGCTGCTGCAGGACGGCTTTTTCCGCATGGCGGCCTTTCTGCTGCCGGATCGTTCCGTGCGCATCGAAAGGGGGCTGGACCATGCTTAGAGTGCTCGGGGGCGCGCTGGTGCTGCTGGCAAGCGGCAGCTTCGGCATCACGGCCGGGGTGCGGTATTACCGCGCGGCGCGCCATCTGCAGGCCTTCTGCCGCGCCGTAGAGCTGCTGCGCTGCGAGATCAATTATTCCCTGCAGCCGCTGCCGGAGGTCTGCGCCCTCGTGGCGGACAGGCTGGCGGGGCCGCCCGCCGCGTTTTTTCGCTGCTTTTCCGTACAGCTCCGGGAGCCTGTCAGCCGGGACCGGGCCGCTGCCGCGGCCATGGAGGCTGCGCGGGGGCTGCAGCTGCCGCAGGATGCGGTCATGGCGGTACTGGAGCTGTGCAGCGCCCTCGGGCGCTATGATCTCGACGGGGAGAACCGTATGCTGGACCTGACGGCAAAGCGCCTGCAGGCGGCGCTGGCCCGCTGCGAGGCCGAAAAGCGCCCGCGTGCGAAGTGCTATGCCGCGCTGGGCCTCTGCACGGGGCTGGCGCTCCTGATCCTGGCGGTGTAGCCTATGGATGTGCAGCTGATATTCAAGATCGCCGCGGTCGGCATCATCGTGACCATTCTGAATCAGGTCCTCGTGCGCTCGGGGCGCGAGGAGCAGGCGACCATGACGACGCTGGCCGGGCTCGTCGTGGTGCTGATGATCGTGGCGCAGAAGATCGCGCAGCTGTTCGACCTCGTGCAGTCGCTGTTCCGGTTTTAGATGGACACGCTGCTGCAGGTGGCCGGGCTCGGGCTGATCGCCGTGCTGCTCGGGCTGGTCCTGAAAAAGGGGAACGGCGTACTGGCGCTCCTGCTGACGCTGGCCGCCTGCGCCGCCATGACTGTGAGCATCGTGCGTCTGGCAGAGCCGGTCGTATCGTTCCTGTCGGAGCTTCGCCAGCTGGCAGGACTGGAGCCTGCACTGCTGCAGCCGCTGCTGCGCACGGTCGGCATCGGCCTTCTGACACAGCTGACGGCCTCGGTCTGCGCCGATGCGGGTGAGAGCACCGTGGCGCGGCTCATTGAGCTGTGCGGGAGCGTGTTCGGCATTTACACGGCCCTGCCGCTGCTGGAGGCCGTGCTATCGCTGCTGCGGACTATGCTGGAGGGATGATGTGAAAAAAATCGCCGTTTTTCTGGCCGTTCTGCTCCTGCTGGCGGCTCCCGTACTGGCAGCGGAGCCAACGGAGGCGCTGAGCGACGTGCTTGGCGCGGACGAGCTGACGCAGAGCCTCCCGGACGAGGCTGCAGAGGTACTGGACGGGCTTTCGCCGGACGGTACGCCGGACTTCCGCAGCGGAGTACGGAGCATCCTGCGCGCGGCGGCCGGCGGGAGCGGCGGCGCGCTGCGCAGCGGCCTTCGCCTGTGCGCGGTGCTGCTGGCCATGGTCACGCTGTGCGCCGTCGTGCACATGAGTGCGCAGAAGGACCCTGTGAACGCCGTCTCGGCCGTCGGTGCGCTGGGCATCTGTGCGGCCTGCCTTGGCGGGATGCAGTCCATGATCTCGCTGGCCTCAGAGACGGTCACGCGTCTTTCGGACTACAGCGCCTGCCTGCTGCCGGTCATGGCGTCCGCCATGGCCATGAGCGGGGGGACGGTATCAGCCGGGACGCTTTACGCCGGAACGGCCCTGTTCTCCGGCCTGCTGTCGCGCCTGATCGCGCGGCTGCTCCTGCCGGGCGTGAGCGTCTATCTCATCGTTGCGGCGGCAGAGGCCGCGCTTGCGGACAGCCTGCTCTCCGAGCTGCGGGAATTCGTGGGCTGGCTGATCTCCAAGAGCCTGCGTGTCATGCTGTTCGTGTTCACGGGCTACCTGACCGTGACGGGCGTCATCTCCGGCAGCGCGGATGCTGCCGCCGTGCGCGCAACAAAGGCTGCCGTCTCCGGCATGATCCCCGTGGTCGGCAGCATTCTGTCCGACGCGTCCGAGACGCTGCTGGCAAGCGCCTCGGCCCTGAAAAGCTCCATGGGCGTATTCGGTATGCTGGCCGTCCTCGCCATCTGCCTGGCACCGTTTCTGAAGATCGGTGCGCAGTATCTGCTCCTGAAGGGGACGGCGGCCGTCAGCGGAACGATCGGTATGCCGCAGCAGGTGAAGCTCGTGAAGCACGCCGCGACGGCCATGGGCTATCTGCTCGCCATGACAGGAGCCTGCGCGCTCATGCTGCTTATCTCCGTTGTGTGCTTTCTGAAGGTGGTGGGATGATGGAGGCGATCCGGAGCTATCTGACCGCCGTTGTGGCAGTGAGCATGATCGCCGTGCTGGCCTCCGCGCTGGCCCACGGCAGCCGGATGGAGCGCGTCGTGCGCTTTGCGGCGGGTCTTCTGGCCCTGCTCGTCTGCGTTACGCCGCTGCTGCGGCTCGATGCGCGGACGCTCACGGACGTGCTGGAGCAGGCCGAGCGTGCGCTCGACTATGATGCCTCCGGAACGGACCGGACGCGGCAGGACATGCTCCGCGACCTCATCCGGGAGAACACGGAGCGGACCATTGAAAAGCAGGCGGAGGCGCTGGGCATGCTCGTCCGGGCCGACGTCACGCTGACGGAGGAGGAATATCCGCAGCCGTGGTCCGCCACGCTGACGGGGACGCTCGACCCGGAGCAGGTCCGGGCGCTGTCGGAATTTCTGTCGCAATCGCTCGGCATCCCGACTGAACGGCAGACGTGGAAGACCTATGGGTGAGCAGGAGGAATGGCTTTGGGGAAGATCGATCCGAAAAAGCTCTGGCAGGGGCTGAAAAAATACCGCTATGCCGCGCTGGTTCTGCTGCTCGGTCTGGCGCTCCTGCTGCTGCCGGGCGGGAAAAAGACGACGCAGAAGTCCAACGCGGCTGCTTCGGCGGCGCAGACGGACTATGCGGCGGAGACGGAGCGGCGGCTGACGCAGATGCTGCAGCAGATCGCGGGTGCGGGGCAGGTCAGTGTGATGCTGACGCTGGAGACCGGGGAGCGCGTGGAATACCAGACGGACGTGCAGGCAAGCTCGGACGGGGCGCAGAGCTCCGAGTCCCGGAAAACCGTCATTTTGTCCGAGGGAAGCTCATATGATAAAGCGGCTGTAGCCGCGACGACCTATCCGCGTTTTCAGGGCGCGCTCATCGTCTGCGAGGGGGCGGACAGCGCTGCGGTGCGGCTTCGGCTGCTCGAAGCGGTCTCCGCCGTCACCGGGCTGAGCACGGACCGGATCACCGTCGTGAAAATGAGATCATAATGGAGGAATGGCAATGAAAAAGACTTGGAAACGCAATCTGATCGCCGCCGGCGTGCTGCTTGTGGTATGTGCCGGGATCTATCTGAACTGGTATGCCGGGCACAGCGCCGCGGACCTGACGGAAACGCTTGACGCAGGCAAGATCCTCGACGACACGACGCTCGTTCTGCAGCAGGAGCAGGGCGACGCGCTGGTGACGCCGGTGCAGCAGACCGGGACGCAGGCGGAGTATTTCGCCCAGATGCGGCTCTCCCGCCAGACGGCGCGGGACGAGGCCGTCGAGCTGCTGCAGGAGACCATTGCCTATGCCGACGGCGATGCCGCCAGCAGCGCCAAGCTCGAGGGCATCATCTCGGACGCGCTGGCCGAATCCCAGATCGAGAGCCTCATCGTGGCCAAGGGCTATCAGGACTGCGTGGCCTATATCAGTGAGGACGGCATCTCCGTCGCCGTCGCCGCGCCGGAGGACGGCCTGACGCAGTCGGACGTCGCCCTGCTGTCGGATATCGTGCTCTCGCAGACGAGCTGCAAGCTTTCGGACATCCGTGTCATCGGCGTTGAGCCGGAAAAGGGGCAGTGAGGCCTGAGTGCCCGGCTTTCCGCATTTGACGATCCGATTTTCGCAACGCCGCTATTGTATTTTCCGTAAAATGTGATAAAATAAATAGGACAATCGCGAAGCATGCCCTGCGGCGGCTTCGGAGAAAGGGTGGTCAATACCATGGCAGAAAGCAAAAATTACATCGTTCAGCCCCAGGAGGGCGGGAACATTCTGATTTCGGAGGACGTCATCGCCTCCATCGCCTCGCTGGCCGTGCGCGAGGTCGAGGGTGTCTATGGCCTGAGCGCCACGCAGACGCTTGATCTAACGGCGATCCTCGGCAAGAAGAACCTGAGCAGCGGCATCCGCGTGACGCTGCAGGACAACGTCATTGACATTGCCTGCAACCTTGTCGTCCGGATGGGCCAGCCCGTGATGACCGTTGCCAAGAACGTGCAGGAGGGCATCGCCAACGCTGTGGAGTCCATGGCAGGCGTCCGCCCGGCTCACGTCAATGTCAACGTCTGCGGCGTTGCCGCGCCGAAGGCGGAGCAGGCCTGAGGCTATGCCGCTCTGCAGCCCCCCGCCGCAGAGCGGCAGTCCTTCACTTTCACTTTACATACCAAGGAGACATGACATGACACGCTCAAACGCCAGAGAGGTCGCCGTGCATCTCATTTATGAGATCGACTATACCGGCGAAGACCCTGCCCAGGCCATCGAGACCCGCATGGACCGCAGCTATTACAGCGGCCTTTCTGCGGAGAACGACGTCTATGCAGAGCGCCCCAGCAAAAAGCAGATGGACTATATCCGCACCTGCGTGACGGGTGTCTGCGAGCACGCAGAGGAGCTGGACGCCCTGATCGCCCAGTATGCCGTGCGCTGGAATCTGCACCGGATCTCCCGCCTGACGAAGGCGGCGATGCGGCTTGCCATTTATGAAATGCGCTATGTCGACGATGTGCCGAACGGCGTTGCCATCAACGAGTGCGTGGAGCTGACGCGGAAATATGAGAACGCGCAGGTCGTTTCCTTTGTGAACGGCATCCTCGGCTCCGTGGCGCGCGGCGCAAAGCCGAACACCGAGGCCCCTGCGGACCTGCAGCCGGAGGAAGCACAGCCGGAGGAGACTCCGTCCGAAGAGACGCAGCCCGCTCCGGAGGAGGCGCAGCAGCCATGAGGGTGCTCGCCTTCGACACCAGCAACTATACGACCTCGGTCGCGTCGTTCGACGGCACGGCCGGTCACAATATCTCGCGCCTGCTCGATGTGGAGCAGGGCGCGCTCGGACTGCGCCAGAGTGATGCGCTGTTCGCCCATGTAAAACGCCTGCCGGAGCTTGCCGACAGGCTGTTTTCGGATATCGGCACGGACGCAGGCTTTGAAGCAGTCGGTGTCAGCACGCGGCCGCGCGCCGTAGAGGGGTCGTACATGCCCTGCTTCCTCGCGGGCGAATCGCAGGCCCGGGTGCTCGGCGCGGCGCTCGGCGTGCCCGTTCTGCCGTTTTCGCATCAGCAGGGGCACATCGCAGCCTCGCTGTGGGGCTCCGGCCATATGGAGCTGATGGACGAGCCGCATCTGGCCTGGCATCTTTCCGGCGGCACGACGGAGCTTCTGTGCGTCACGCCGGAGAAGAAGGGCGGCGTGCATGCCGAGAGGATCGGCGGCACGACGGACATCTCCGCCGGTCAGCTCATCGACCGGACCGGCAAGCTGCTCGGCCTGCCGTTTCCGTCCGGCAAGCACATCGACGCCCTGAGCCGGTCCGCGCAGGACCGGCAGGTCTTCCGCGTCAAGGTGCAGGGGACCACATTTTCCCTTTCCGGCGTGCAGAACAAGGTCGAGCAGTACCGCGCGGCCGGAAATTCTCCGGAGGAAACGGCAGGCTATGCGCTGCGCTGCCTCATCGGCGCCATCGTCCGCGCGACGGAGAACGCGCTGCTGGAATATCCCGGCAGCAGCGTCGTGTTTGCAGGCGGTGTTGCATCGAACACGCTGCTGCGCAGCAGCTGCGCGGCACTTCCGGCCATTTTCTGTCCGCCGCAGTTCGCCACGGACAACGCCCTCGGCGTTGCCGTTCTGACCTGGAGGGCGCTGCATGGCTGAGATCTTTGAGGTATCGCAGATCAACGAGTATCTGCGACAGCGCTTTGAAGCAGACGAATTTCTCGGCTCGCTGCTCATCCGCGGTGAGCTGAGCAACTATAAAATTTACCCCTCCGGCCATCACTATTTCACGCTGAAGGACAGCCAGAGCGCCATCCGCTGCGTCATGTTCAAGGGCAGCGCCATGCGCCTGCGTTTCCGGCCGGAGACGGGTATGAAGGTCATTGCGGGCGGGCGCATTGCCGTGTTCCCGCGTGACGGAGCCTACCAGCTCTACTGCACGTCGCTCACGCCGGAGGGCGTCGGCGATCTGCATGTCGCCTTTGAGCAGCTCAAGCTGAAGCTGCAGGCTGAGGGCCTGTTCGCCCGCGAGCGCAAGCAGGCCCTGCCGCGCTTCCCGCACCGCATCGCCATCATCACGTCCTCCGCGGGCGCGGCTCTGCACGACATGCTGCGCATCCTGCGCAAGCGCTACCCGCTGACGGAGGTCAAGCTGCTCGGCGTCCGCGTGCAGGGGGCCGAGGCTCCGGCGGAGATCGCCGGGGCGATCCGCTACGCCAACCGCTGGGAGCTGGCCGACCTCATCATCACCGGACGCGGCGGCGGCTCCATGGAGGACCTTTGGGCCTTCAACGACGAACGCGTGGTCCGCGCCATTGCTGATTCGCATATTCCGGTCATCTCGGCCGTCGGCCATGAGCCGGATGTGACGATCTCGGACTTCGTGGCCGATCTGCGCGCAGCGACGCCGTCGAACGCGGCGGAGTTGGCCGTGCCGGACCAGACGGAGCTGCGCCAGCATCTGGCCGCCCAGCGCGCCATGCTGCTCACGCTGATGACGCGCCGCCTGAAGCAGGAACGCCAGCGTGTGGCCCAGCTGGCCGGAGCGCGCGCCCTGCGCGACCCGAAAAACTATATCGACGACCGCCGCATGCAGCTCGACTATACGCAACGCCGCCTGATCGCCGCCTTGCAGCGGCTCGTGGCGCAGCAGCGCGAGCGCTTTGTCCGGTTGACGTCGAAGCTCGACGCGATGAGCCCGCTGAAGGTCCTCTCGCGCGGCTATTCTATGACATTTGGCGCGCAGGGCCATGTGGTACGGAGCGTCCGCACGCTGTCCTGCGGCGACCGGATCACCGTCCGGCTCGCGGACGGCCGCGCCTCTGCCGAGGTGCGGGAAATACAGGAGGATGCAACATGAGCACGGAATCGATCACATTTGAACAATCTCTGCAGCGGCTCGATGAGATCGTCCGCCGCATGGAAAAGGGCGACGTCCCGCTGGAGGAGGCCCTCTCGCTGTTTGAGGAGGGCACGCGGCTGGCAGGCTCCTGCAGCCGCCTGCTGGACGAAGCGGAGCTGAAGGTCGTTCAGCTCACCAAGGGCGCAGACGGCGCCCCGCAGGAAACGGAGCTTGCCGATGCTGGAATTTGAAGCGCTGCTGCGCAGCTATGCCGACCGCGTGGAGGGCTATCTCCACTCCTGCTTTACGGATGCGGACGAGCCGCAGCAGGTCCTGTTTGACGCCATGCGCTACAGCCTGCTTGCCGGGGGAAAGCGCCTTCGCCCTGTGCTGGCGCAGGCCTTCTGCGAGCTGTGCGGCGGCAGCGCCATGGACGCCCTGCCGTTTGCTGCCGCCGTGGAGATGGTGCATACCTACAGCCTCATCCACGACGATCTGCCGTGCATGGACAATGACGATTACCGCCGCGGCCGCCTGACGAACCACAAGGTCTACGGCGAGGCGACGGCCGTTCTGGCGGGCGACGCCCTGCTGACGGCCGCATTCGGCCATCTTGCCGCAGCCCCGCTGCCCGCGTCCCGCGTCGTCAAGGCCACGCGGGTGCTCTCGCTGTGCGCGGGCGAGCTCGGTATGGTCGGCGGGCAGGTGCTGGACATGGAGGCCGAGCACCGCGTCTGCACGGAGGAGGAGGTCCTCGCCATCCAGTCGCGCAAAACGGGCGCGCTCATCTCGGCTGCCTGCCAGCTCGGCGTCATCGCAGCCGGCGGCAGCCCGGCCCAGCAGCAGGCAGCGGCGGATTACGCTGCAAGTCTCGGGCTGGCCTTCCAGATTGAGGATGATATTCTGGATGTGGTCGGCGATGCCGCGAAGCTCGGCAAAGCGACCGGTATGGACCAGAACAAGAACACCTTCGTCCGGCTGCACGGCGTGGAAGCCTGCCGCGCCCGCATCACGGAAGAAACGCAGCGCGCGGTCGCTGCGCTCGCGCCGTTCGGTCAGGCGGAGTTCCTGACGGAGCTGGCGCAGCGCCTGACGAGCCGCGATCACTGAGGGGGAAAACCATGAAAGCACTGCTTCACAGCCTTCTGGAGGCCGCTACCCTTGGCAGACCGGTCGTCCTCTGCACCGTCGTGCATTCCGGCGGCTCCGCGCCGCGCAGCGCCGGTGCGCATATGGCCGTATTTGCCGACGGCAGTACCCGCGGCACGGTCGGCGGCGGCCGGCTGGAGCTGCTCACCGCAAAGGAGGGCCTGTCGCTTCTGCAGCGGCAGACCTCGGCCCTGAGGGCCTATGACCTCTCGGAGCGCGAGGGCGGCATCGGCATGGCCTGCGGCGGCAATGTCATCGTGTCGTATCTCTATCTCGGCCCGGAGCAGGCCGACTTCGTGCGCGCCATGGCGGCTGCGTTCGACGCCGCGGCGCCCTGCTGGCTGAAGCTCGTCATTGCCGGGGACGGCAGAACGGACGTTTCGCTTTCGAACGGGGCGGACCGTTCCCTGTGCGCGGCCCAGCCGGTCTGGATGCCGGGAACGCCCGCTGTTTATACCGAGCCGCTCACGCAGCCGGGGCGCGTCTACCTCTTCGGTGCGGGCCATGTCGGGCAGGCGCTCGTGCCGGTGCTGGAATATGTCGGCTTTGCCGTGACGGTCTATGACCCGCGGCAGGAGCTGGCCGAGAGATTCTCCGATGTGATCTGCGCGCCGTATGCCGAGCTGGAGGACCATATCACGCTCACGCCGTATGACAGCGTCGTCGTCATGACGCCGGGCCACATGGCGGACTTTGAGGTCCTGCACCGCATCCTGCGCCATCCGCTGTCCTACATTGGCTGCATCGGCAGCCGGAACAAGGCGGCTAAGACGCGCGACCTGCTGCGGCAGGAGGGCTTCTCCGAAGAGACCATTGCGTCTGTCCATCTGCCCATCGGCCTGCCGATCCTGGCGCAGACCCCGGCGGAGATCGCCATCAGCATCGCGGGCGAAATGATCCGCTGCCGCGCCGAGGCGGCGCAGAAACGCTAAAAAACGGAGCGCCTTCCAGCCGGAAAGCGCTCCGAAGTTTTTCTGCCTTACAGTGTTTTGATGGCGTCGATCAGCGCGTCGACATCCTCCTGCGTTGTGGACCAGCTCGTTGCGAAGCGGGCAACGCTGTGCTCCTCGTCGACCTTGCCCCAGGTGTGGAAGGCAATCTTCTGCTGCAGGGCACGGACGGCCTTGTTCTCCATGATGAGGAACTGCAGGTTCGTCGGCGAATGAAGATAGAACTGCAGGCCACGCGCATCGAAGGCATCGCGGATCTGCATGGCCATGTTGATGGCGTGCTTGCTGATGCGGAAATACAGGTCGTCCGTAAACAGCGTGTCGAACTGCAGGCCGAGCAGGCGGCCCTTGGCCAGCAGCGCGCCGTGCTGTTTGGCAATGGTGGAGAAATATCGCGGCATGTTGTGCTTTGTAAAGACTGCGGCCTCGCCGAACAGCGCGCCGACCTTCGTGCCGCCGATGTAGAACACGTCGCACAGCTGGGCCAGCTCCGGCAGGGTAATGTCGCACTTCGGGCTCATCAGACCGTAGCCGAGGCGTGCGCCGTCGATGTAGAGTGGGATATTGTACCAGCGGCAGACGCTGGCCAGCTCGACGAGCTCACGCTTGGTGTAGAGCGTGCCGAACTCCGTTGGGTAGGAGATGTAGACCATGCCGGGATAGACAAAATGCTGGTGACTCGCATCCTGCCAGTAGTCCTTCATATACATCCAGACATCCTCGGCACGGAGCTTGCCGTCGTAGACGGGCAGGGCGATGACCTTGTGGCCCGTGAATTCGATGGCGCCGGCCTCGTGGTCGCTGATGTGGCCGGTCTGCGCGGCGATCACGCCGCCGTAGGACGGCAGCATGGAGTCGATGACGACGGCGTTCGTCTGCGTGCCGCCGACCATGAAGAAAATGTCGGCGCCGGGACAGTCACAGGCCGCGCGGATCTTTTCCTTTGCGCTCTCGCAGTATTTGTCGCTGCCGTAGCCGGGGAGCTGCTCCAGATTCGTCTCGTTCAGACGGCGCAGGATCTCTACCCGCGCGCCCGCAGTATAATCGCTCTCAAAAGAATGCATAGCTGTCACTCCTGCGGCAATCAGCCTGTCATTACAGCGCGGGCATTCTTTGCCCGTTTGTCCGCTGTGCAACTACAAGTTTAGCACGGCAGAGCGGCCTTGTCAAGCGCTGTTTCGCCTTTCCGCGGGCCGATCCGCCGTATATCACGCCCGGCCGGCTGCGCAGGATCGGCCCGGCGGAACAGGAACGGATGGAACTATTTCGGCGTGCTGAATATTCATTATTTTGAAATATTTCCGATATTTTCGCTTGCTAATGAGGAAAACATTGGAAAAACCATTGTACCGGTAGAAAATCGCGGGATATTTTTTGGAAAAACCGACAAAGGATACTTGTATATTTCCCGTCGTTATGGTATGATGTTATTGGTGGCGCAGTATCCTAGTCAAAGCGCGCCGGTTTCGAAGAAGGGCCTAAAAATCCTTTTAAGGGCATATCGATGAAGTCCCTGGTGCTTGCTTTTTTCGCCCAGATCAGGGTGGGTGCTGGGGGTTAAGGTCTCCGGGCGAGGTGTAACGGCATATACCGACCGACCCGGTTTCCGTGGAGACCTGCTCTTGTGCGACAGCCGTTCCGTATCTGCGGGTACCCGGACTGCGTACGAAGCAGGATTGAACCTGCATTGCGGTGCACAGAATCGTGTGCTGTGTGTAGCGTAGCCTGCCTTGCGTGGGTATGTGGGAATAGGGGAGCGACGCGTCAGCCGCCGTGGCCGCGGCGATTGGCGATATTGCCCCTTGAAACCATGCCTGCAAAAGAGGATAGAGCCGGTGCGTAATGCTGTGGAAAACACCTAGGCTGACTGTTCATTCAGGGCATGCAGAGGATTACAGTGCGGACTAAGTGGCAATCGGGTACCGGATGCGGCAACGCTCCGGCTTTGGCTTTAAATGGAAACAGCCGTCCGGCGACGGGCGGCAGCGACTGGGGAAATCCAACCCGACCTAAGCCGCAGGCTTTACTCTGTCTGCTGCCACCATTCTTTAGAAATTCTTGGCTTGTGGGCCCTGCCCACAGACTTCAGTGTTTCCGGAGGAGATATTTTTGAGCGCAAACCATACGGAGCCTCCCTCAAAAGGGAAGCGGAAAAAGAAAAACAGTCATATTCGCTGGATCGTCACAGTCTTTTTTGTGGCAGTCGTAATTTCCTCGACGATCTCGTTCTTTTCCTCCACAGTGCTGGAGGGGGCAGGGCTTGTCGAGGCATTTCTTGTACTTTTGCTGATCGTGGCGCTAGGCATCGTGTTCGATATCATCGGCGTGGCCGTGATGTCGGCCGAGGAGAAGCCCTTCCATGCCATGGCGGCCAAAAAGGTCCCCGGCGCTGCCGAGGCTCTGCACCTGCTGCGCAATGCGGAAAAGGTCTCGAGCTTCTGCAATGACGTCGTGGGCGATATCTGCGGCGTCGTATCCGGCTCGGCTTCCGCTGTTGTGGCCGTGCGCGCTCTTACCATGCTCAATTCCGAAACGGTGGCACAGCTGATCATGTCCGCGCTGGTGTCCGGTGTAACGATCGCCGGCAAGGCCTGCGGCAAGAATATCGCCACCGGCAAGGCGACGCAGATCGTGCATACGACCTCCAAGCTGATCTACTACATCAAGTCACTCTTTACCGGCAAGCTCCCGAAGAAAAAGAAAAAGTGACAGTCTGAGGGTGTGTCATTTTTGACTTTATTAGATACCATCAATTCCCGCGAGGCGCTGTGCGCGCTGAATGACGCGCAGCTGCGCCAGCTTTGCGACGAGATTCGACAGTTTCTGGTGCTGAATGTCGCCCGGACGGGCGGCCATCTGGCCTCGAACCTCGGCGTTGTCGAGCTGAGTGTTGCGCTGGAGCGGGTATTCGATACGAGCCGTGACCGGCTCCTGTTCGACGTGGGGCATCAGTCCTATGTCCACAAGATCCTGACCGGCCGGCGGGACGAATTCCGCACACTGCGTATGTTCGGCGGCCTTGCGGGCTTCCCAAAGCCGTCGGAGAGCGTGACGGATCCGTTTGTGGCCGGTCACGCCTCCAGCTCCGTCTCCACCGCCCTCGGCATGGCGCGTGCCCGCACGCTGCAGCATGAGGACTATCACGTCGTGGCCCTGATGGGCGACGGCGCAATGACCGGCGGCCTGGCCTATGAGGCCATGAACGATGCCGGGGAGAGCAGCGAGCAGCTCATCGTTATCCTGAACGACAACGGCATGTCCATCACGCCGAACGTCGGCGGCATTGCCCAGCATCTTGCGCTCATCCGCACGCGGCCGGGCTATTACCGCATCAAAAAGGCCTATCGCGCCGTCACGGCAAAGGTGCCCGGCGGAAAGTGCCTCTACCGCCTGACGCACCGGCTCAAGGAGCACTGGAAGCGTATGCTCTTCGGAACGACGTTCTTTGAGGAGATGGGCTTTGAATATTATGGCCCCGTAGATGGGCATGATCTGAAACGGCTGGAATATATGCTCCGGCTCGTCAAGGACCGCCGGCATCCGGTCCTGCTGCACGTCATCACGCAGAAGGGCAAGGGCTACGCGCCTGCTGAGGAGAACCCCGATGTGTTCCACGGCATCGGCCATTTCGACCCCGAAAAGGGGATGGAGCCGCGCTGCGGCCATCTTCCGACATTTTCCGACACATTCAGCGAAACGATTGACGCGCTCGGCGCGCAGGAGCCGCGCATCTGCGCCATTACAGCCGCCATGCTGCGCGGGACCGGCCTCGATGCCTTTGCAGCCCACTATCCGGAGCGCTGCTTCGATGTCGGCATTGCAGAGGGACACGCTGTCTCCATGGCGGGCGGCCTTGCCAAGCAGGGAATGATCCCCGTTGTTGCGATCTATTCCACATTCCTGCAGCGCGCTTATGACATGCTGCTGCAGGATGTTGCCATGCTCGGACTGCATGTCGTATTTGCCGTAGACCGCGCCGGCCTTGTCGGCGGGGATGGCGAGACGCACCACGGCGTGTTCGACGTGAATTATCTGCGCTCCGTGCCCGGCATGCAGGTCCTGTGCCCCGCCAGTCAGGCAGAGCTTGACCGGATGCTTCGCAGCGCCGTGCTGGAGATGACCGGCCCGGTCGCCGTGCGCTATCCCCGCGGGTGCGACGGCGCGTTTACCGGCATCGCAGAGCAGCCGCGTCTGCGTGAGGGGAAGGATATCACCCTCGTCACCTATGGGACGCTCGTCAACGAGGTGCTTGCCGCGGCAAAGCTGCTGCAGGCGCGCGGCATTTCCGCCGAGGTCCTGAAGCTGCCCTCCATCAAGCCGCTCGATGTCCGCACCGTCGCCGCCTCCATGCGGAAGACGGGCCGCCTGCTCGTGGCAGAGGAGGCCGTGTGCATCGGCTGCGTCGGCAAGGAGCTGTTGGCGTCGCTCCGTGCTCGCGGAGTGGGCGGGCCTGTGCGGCTGTGCAATCTCGGCGACCGCTTTATTCCCCACGGCGCGGTGCCGGAGCTGTACCGCCTGGCGGGGTTGGACGCAAAATCTCTTGCTGACGCTGCCTGGGAGGTATGTCAGAATGAAGCATAAGGAACGATTGGATGTCGTTCTCGTAGAGCGCGGCCTGTGCGACAGCCGCAGCAAGGCGCAGGCGCTCATCATGTCCGGCGAGGTCTATGTCAACGGGCAGAAATCGGACAAGGCCGGTACGCCGGTTGAGGACGAGGCCGTTGTAGAGCTGCGGGGCAATCCCTGCCCCTACGTCAGCCGCGGCGGCCTGAAGCTTGAAAAGGCGCTGCGCGACTTCGGCGTCGATCCGACCGGCTTCGTCTGCAGCGACTCGGGCGCCTCGACGGGCGGCTTTACGGACTGCCTGCTGCAGAAGGGCGCGAAGAAGGTCTTCGCCATCGATGTCGGCTATGGCCAGCTTGCCTGGAGCATCCGGCAGGACCCGCGCGTGGTGTGCATGGAGCGGACGAACATCCGCTATGTCACGCCGGAGCAGCTCGGAGAGCCTCTGGACCTGTCCGTTGTGGATGTTTCCTTCATTTCCCTGCGGATCGTCCTGCCCGCCATCCGTGCACTGCTGAAGCCGACGGGGCAGATCCTCTGCCTCATCAAGCCACAGTTCGAGGCCGGCCGGGAGAAGGTCGGTAAGAAGGGCGTCGTCCGCGACCCGGCCGTCCATGAGGAGGTCCTGCTGAATTTCCTGGCGCTGGCTTCGGAGCTGGAGCTGACCGTCCGCAACCTGACGTTTTCCCCGGTGCGCGGCCCCGAGGGCAACATTGAATTTCTCGGCCATCTGAGCATGGAGCCGCAGGGCGGCATCACGCCGGATGTTCCTGCGCTCGTTGCACAGGCGCACGCAGAACTCAGGGGATAAGCTATGAAAAAGATCGTCTTGACGCCGAATCCCTACCGGGACCGGAACTTCAAATATGTCACGCTCGCCGATAAGCTCCTGCGCGAGGCTGGGCTGGAAACGCGCATCTGCCTCGCCTTCGATGTGGACCGCAGCTTCGAGCTGCCGGACAATGTTGTTCTGACGGAGCTGAACCATGAGCTGCGCGATGCCGATCTACTCGTCTGCTTCGGCGGCGACGGCACGATCCTCCATGCCTCCAAGGCTGCAACAAAGGCCGGAATCCCGGTCCTCGGCGTGAACATCGGCACCATGGGCTTCATGGCGGAGCTGGAGAGCAGCGAGCTCAAGGAGCTGCGCCGCCTTGCGGACGACGATTTCTCCGTCGAGCCGCGCATGATGCTCCATGTCCGCGCGGAGCACGAGGGACGCGTCATTCTGGAGGAGGACGCGCTGAACGACGCCGTCATCACGAAGGGCGCGGTCGCCCGCGTGGTGCAGATGTCCGTGCAGGGCGACGGCGTGGATATGATGTCCTTCAGCGGCGACGGGCTGATCGTCTGCACGCCGACCGGTTCCACGGCCTATTCCATGTCGGCTGGCGGCCCGCTGGTCGAGCCTGCTGCACAGAATATTGTGCTCACGCCGATCTGCGCCCACGATATGCAGACACGTGCCATCGTTACGTCTGCAGACCGCGAGATCACGGTGCAGCTTGCCCGCACCGGCCGCAAAAACGCCTTTCTTTCCGTGGACGGCGGCAAGGCTGTCCGCCTGAGCAGCGGCGATCGCATTACCATACGCCGCTCTGAGCATGTCACACGGCTGCTCCGCCTGACCGGACGCAGCTTTTTCGAGATCATACAAAATAAATTCAGGTAGGTGGGAACCATGAAAAACGATCGTCAGAAAAAAATCATCGAGCTTGTGGAGAACCGGTGCATCGAGACGCAGGAGCAGCTGCTCGATCAGCTCCGCCAGTGCGGCTTCCACAGCACCCAGGCCACCGTTTCCCGCGATATCAAGGAGCTGCAGATCGTAAAATCCCTCGACGGCATGGGAGGCTATCGCTATTGCCTGCCGCACCGCGTGGAGGGCGAGAAGTTTGGCGCGCGCTTCCGCGTGATCTTCCGCGAATGCGTCACGAACATCGACTACGCCCAGAATATCATCGTCATCAAGACCATGCCCGGCCTCGGCGCAGCTGCGGGCGCGAACATCGACTCGCTGAAGATGCCGAATATGGTCGGCTCGTTGTCCGGTGACGATACGACGCTTGTCATCATGCGCGACAAGGAATCTGCCGCGGAGTTCTGCCGCGAGCTGCACCGCATGCTCGAGTAAGGAGCCGCCATGCTTCGCCTGCTGCACATTGAAAATATCGCCGTGATCGAGCAGGCGGATATCCTGTTTGAGCGCGGCTTTAACGTCATGACCGGCGAGACCGGCGCGGGCAAATCCATCGTCATCGACGCGATCTCCGCCATTCTCGGCGAGCGCGCCTACCGCGATATGATCCGCACCGGCGCGGCGCGCGCCGCTGTTCGCGCCATTTTTGACGATGTGCCGGAGCTTGCGTGGTTTGCCGAGAACAGTGTGCCCTATGACACGGAGGTCGTCGTACAGCGTGAGATCTATCTGGACGGAAAGAATCTCTGCCGCGTGAACGGCGTGGCCGTCACGGTCGGCATTCTGCGGAGGCTCGGCCTTCAGCTCATCAACATCCACGGCCAGCACGACTCCGCAGCGCTGTTCGATGAGAACTACCATCTGACATTTCTGGACAGCTTCGCGGCTGACGCACCGCTGCTGGAGCAGTACCGCGCACAGTTTTCCGTCATGCAGAGCCTGCAGCACGAAATGGCGCACCTGCGCATGGACGAGAGCGAGAAGCTTCGCCGCACGGAGACGCTGCGCTATCAGATCGATGAGATCGAGCGTGCGGCTCTGAAGCCGGATGAGGATACGCAGCTCGAGGCCCGCCGCCGCCTGCTGCAGAACGCCGAGAAGCTCTCGGACGGTCTGCGCGATGCCGCCGCCTGCCTGGACGGCGGAGACGAGGCGCAGGGCGCGGCGGCTCTCCTGACGCAGGCAGAGCGCGATCTGGCGCACAGCGCGCGCTTTGATGAATCGCTGCAGCCGCTGCACGATACGATCGCAGACCTGATGTATCAGGCGCAGGACGCCGCCGAGCAGCTCCGCGACCGCCTGTACCGCCTGTCGTACTCCGCAGACGAGCTGGAGCAGCTTGAGGAGCGCCTCGACCTGCTGCACCGCCTGCGCCGGAAATACGGCGCGGACTGCGCGGCCATTCTGAACTACCTGGACAAGGCAAAAGCAGAGCTGGAGGAGATCGAATTCTCCGACGAGCGCCTGCAGCAGCTGGAAAAGCAGGTCGCCGCGGCGGAAGAGAAAGCACGGGAAACGGCCCTTCGCCTGCGCGAATGCCGAAAAGCGGCCTCAGAGGCCCTGACGGCGCGCGTGCTGGACGAGCTGTCCCAGCTGGATATGAAGAAAGTACAATTTGCCTGCCGCTTCACGGAGACGGATCTGACGCAGGACGGCATGGACGCCGTTTCGTTCTACATGTCCGCCAACCTCGGCGAAGCGCTCAAGCCGCTGAGCAAGGTCGCCTCGGGCGGCGAGCTGGCGCGCATCATGCTGGCGCTGAAAAACGTGCTGGCCGAGAGAGACCATGTGCCGACGCTGATCTTCGACGAGGTCGACACCGGTGTCTCCGGCCGGGCTGCTCAGCGCGTGGCGGAAAAGCTCCGCGCCCTGTCCCGTACGAAGCAGGTCCTGTGCGTAACGCATCTGCCGCAGATCGCTGCGCTGGCGGACACGCATTTCCGCATCGCCAAGGCAGAGCACGACGGCCGCACGTTCACGAGCGTGACGCCGCTTGACTTTGAGGGGCGCAAAGCCGAGCTGGCCCGCATCATCGGCGGCGCGAGCATCACGCCGACCACGCTGCAGAGCGCGGCGGAAATGTTGGAAAGTCGGACTTGACAAAGCACTGGTTTTCTGTTAGGATACCAATAGAAAAACGCTGTGATGGAATGAAGTACCCCCGTACTCCACGCGCAGAGAGCCGCCGGTCGGTGTAAGGCGGCAGGGAAGCGGGGCGAAATACCTTCCGGAGCGGCCGGCCTGAACCTGCAGTAGGGCCGGACGGGTGCGCCCGATATCGCGCAGGAGTGTGGCTGCACTCCCCGAGCCCGCCGCTGTGAAGCGCCGGGGATGACGAGGTGGTACCGCGTAGTTTTACGCCCTCTGTCCATTGGACAGAGGGCGTTTTTTATGACAAAAACAGGAGGTAATTATGAAACTTTATGACGAACTGGTCGCCCGCGGCTTGATCGCGCAGGTGACGAATGAAGAAGCAATCCGCGAAATGATCGACAACGGCAAGGCCACGTTCTATATCGGCTTTGACTGCACGGCAGACTCCCTGCATGTCGGCCATTTCATGGCCCTGTGCCTGATGAAGCGCCTGCAGATGGCGGGCAATAAGCCCATCGCCCTCATCGGCGACGGCACGACGATGATTGGCGACCCGTCGGGCCGCACCGACATGCGCCAGATGCTCACTGAGGAGACCATTGCGTATAATGCGGAGTGCTTCAAGCGCCAGATGGAGAAATTCATCGACTTCTCTGACGGCAAGGCGATCATGCTGCGCAACTCTGCCTGGCTGAAGCCGCTGAACTATATCGAGCTGCTGCGCGAGGTCGGCGCCTGCTTCTCCGTCAACAACATGCTGCGCGCCGAGTGCTACAAGCAGCGCATGGAGAAGGGCCTGAGCTTCCTGGAATTCAACTACATGATCATGCAGAGCTACGACTTCTACTACATGTTCCAGCACTACGGCTGCAACATGGAATTCGGCGGCAACGATCAGTGGAGCAACATGCTTGGTGGCACGGAGCTCATCCGCCGCAAGCTCGGCAAGGACGCCCACGCCATGACCATCACGCTGCTGCTCAACTCCGAGGGCAAGAAGATGGGCAAGACAGCCAAGGGCGCAGTCTGGCTCGATCCGAACAAGACGACGCCTTTCGACTTTTTCCAGTACTGGCGCAATATCGACGATGCCGACGTCATGAAGTGCCTGCGCATGCTGACCTTCCTCCCGCTCGAGGAGATCAACGCCATGGAGGGCTGGGAAGGCAGCCAGCTCAACAAGGCCAAGGAAATTCTCGCCTATGAGCTGACGAAGCTCGTCCACGGCGAGGAAGAGGCCAATAAGGCCCGTGATGCGGCGAAGGCTCTGTTCCTCAGCGGCGCGAACGATGCCGATATGCCGACAACGGAGCTGACGGAGAGCCAGCTCACGGATGGCAGGATCGGCATTCTGGACCTGATGCTCGCCTGCAAGCTCGCGCCCACGAAGTCCGAGGCGCGCCGTCTCGTCCAGCAGGGCGGCGTGTTCGCTGATGACGAGAAGGTTGCATCCATCGACGTTGTCTTCACGGCCGAGCAGCTCAAGAACGGCGTCAAGCTCCGCAAGGGCAAGAAGGTCTTCCACAAGGCTGTTCTTGCATGCTGACGTTTCGCACTGCGGCGGAGCCCGACTTTGAGCATGTGAACCGGCTGGCCCGGCAGGTGCACGAGCTGCACGTCTCGCTGCACCCCGATCTCTATCGCTCTGTCAAGCATCCCATCTCCTGTGAGGAATTCCGGGAGATGGTGGAGCGGGATCAGCTCGTGGTGGCCTGCCGCGGGGAGCACATCGTGGCCTATGCCGCCTTTGCCGTGCGGGACTTTGACGGCGCGTCGATCCTGCCGCGCCGCGTGATGATGCTCGACGCGCTGTGTGTCGACGGCCCGTGCCGCAGGCAGGGCATCGCACATGCCATGCTTGAGGAGCTGTGCCGCCGTGGCCGCGCGCTGGGCTGTACGGACCTGCAGCTGGCCTGTGACAGCCGCAATACGTCGGCACTGGCCTTTTATGAAGCGCAGGGCATGCAGCGCAAGCTCATCCAGTTCCGCAAAAAGCTCTGACACGAAAAATCAGGGCGCATCATGCGCCCTGAAAAGCCTCGCAGAGTTCGCCGCCTGCAGGCGGCGAATCCAATAGGATCCTTTTCTCCGGCGGCGTGTACGTCGGAGAAAATACAAATCAGTCCGTTAGTGTGCGAATCGCCCGCTTTTGGCGGGCGATTCATGCGCGCAGCGGACTGAAATCTTTTTGTTGGAAAAGCCGAAAGGCTTTTCCAACAGTCGGTTTAAAGGCCCGTCATGGCTTCCAGAACGGCCCATTCTTCCATATCGAGGCCCTTGTTCATGCTGAGCGCCTCGTCGATGTCGATGTCGAAGATCTTGCCCTGATGTACGCCGACGATGCGGTTCGTGCTGCCTGCCGCAAGGATCTCCACGGCGCGATAGCCCATACGCGTTGCCATGACGCGGTCGCGGGCTGTGGGGGAACCACCGCGCTGCACATGGCCGAGGACGGTCACGCGCGGATCGAGCGCGATCTCATCGCGGATGCGGTTGGCAACGTCAAAGGCACTGCCTGCGCCCTCCGCCACGACGACCATATAGTGCGTGAAGCCGTTCAGACGGGCATTGCGGATCTTTTCGATGATCTCGGTGTCGAAGCTCTCCTTGCTCTCCGGCACGAGGACGGCCGTCGCGCCGACGGCAAGGCCGACATACAGCGCCAGATGACCGGCGTTGCGGCCCATGACTTCCACGACGGAGCAGCGCTCGTGCGACTGCATGGTGTCGCGCAGCTTATCGATGCACTCGATGGCCGTGTTGGCCGCCGTATCAAAGCCAATGCAGTAATCCGTGCAGGCGATGTCGTTGTCGATCGTGCCGGGGAGACCGACGACGGAGATGCCGTATTTCGACAGGGCCAGCGCGCCGCGGAACGTGCCGTCGCCACCGATGGCGACAATGCCGTCCATCCCGAGGAGCTTGCAGGTGCTGACGGCCTTCTTCTGGCCCTCCTCCGTGCGGAATTCCTCGCTGCGGGCGGTGTAGAGGATCGTGCCGCCGCGGTCGATGATATGTGCCACGCTGCGCTCGTCCAGACGGACAATGTCGCCGTTGATCAGACCGTTCCAGCCGCGGCGGATGCCTACGACCTCGATGCCGCGGTACACGGCGGCACGGACAACGGAACGAACGGCTGCGTTCATGCCGGGGGCGTCGCCGCCGCTCGTGAGCACGCCGATGCGCTTTACTGCATTATTCTTGGTTTCACTCATATGATTACCACCAGTCTGCCGCTGACGCGGCACGAATTATCGACCCTATTTTACCGTATTTTTCAAAAAGCCGCAATAGGGAAATTCTTACGATTGTCCAAAAGCAGGCAAAAAGATCACCCTGTCAGAGAAGCTGCTCCGGCAGGAGCGTCGTGTAAACGGCGTCGCAGAGGGCAGCCACGGCCTCACGGTCGATGGTGTAGTAAATGCGGCTCTCGCCCTTGCGGGCGCGGACGAGGCCTGCTTCAAGCAGCAGGCTCATGTGGCGCGAGATGGTAGCGGTCGTCAGTCCCATTTCCCGGGAAAGCTGCTGGCAGTAGGACGGCTGACGCGCGCAGCGGCGCAGCAGCTCGAACTTGCTCCGGTCCGCGACGAGTTTGAGCAGACTGCAGATGCCGTCATCCGTCATCTGCAGGCGGTCGACGCGGAAGTTCTCGTGCAGCAGCACGCCGAGGTAGACCTGACGGCAGTCACTGCACGCCAGCTCGTCATAGGTATAGATCATGTCGCCGCCTGCCACGAGGCTGAGGTTGATATAGGTGTCCATTTCGGCCAGCTGCATGCTCTGGTTCGTAAATCGCTCCAGCAGCTCCGAAAAGGCGTGTTTCGCAAAATACTGCTCCCAGTGGTCGTAGACCGGCTGCAGCTGCGGCAGGATCCGCGGCAGAATATCCTGCACCCGCTGCGCGGCAGGGCGCAGAAGGGCGGAAAGCTCGTCAAACATCGCAGAATAGTTCGTCAGCAGCTTATAAAGCCGCCAGCGGTACTGCTCCTCGATCATCAGACCGTCCAGCTGTTCGGACAGCGGCGGGATCGGCTGCCCTGGCTCCGCCGCATAGAAGCTGATGCCGCCGGAATTGATGTCCCGCAGGAGATAGGAGCCGTTCAGCCGCTCCTCGGCGGACTGCCGGGTGCGCTGCAGCGACTGCTCCAGATCGGTCGTGCGGATATCGAGGAAGCTGAAGATCATCAGCTTGGCAAGGCAGGTATTCTGCCACTTGCTCTCCGTCTCCCACTTGCGGAAGAACGTCTCCAGAGCCGGGCCGTCCTCCAGTCCGGTGCAGGCTGCCTCTGCCACCTTCGCGGCAAGCGCGCAGCTCTGCTCGATCTGCTCCCGCTCCGTGCGGGTGAGCTTGGAACCGAATTTCTGGAGCAGATCCCGCTTGCGCCCCTCGACGGACAGGCCGTTTACATGCTGATACAGGGCCTCGACGGTCTCATACAGCACTACAGGGGAGCGTAAAACGATCTGCTTCATGAGGCATTCTCCTTTCTTGGAAGCGCCCCCGGCACAGCAGGGCCATGCCGGGGGCTCTCTATGTGTTTATGCGCCCATTATATCATATGCTTGCGGGAAATGCCATGTTTATTTCTCCACGACAGCCGCGAAGCGATGCAGGATAGCGGCAGCCTGTGCGCGGCTTGCCGTTGCCTTCGGCATGAGATCCTGTCCGTCGCCCTTGACGAGCCCGGCCTTCACGGCCCAGCCCATGGCCTCGCGGGCATAATCGCTGACGCTGGCAGCATCGCGGAAGGCATCGAGCATTCCGGCCTCGGTCTTCACGCCGCAGAACTTGGCATAGCGGAAGAAGATCGTGACCATCTGCTCGCGCGTGACGGCGGAATCCGGATCAAACGTCCCGTCGCCCATGCCGAGCACGATGCCGTTCTCGTTGGCCCAGGCAACTGCTTTGGCATAGTAGCTGTCAGCCGCGACATCGCGGAAGTTTGCCTCTGCCTTCGGCTCTGGAGAACCGACCATGCGGTACAGGACCGTGACGAGCTGACCGCGGGTGAGTGCCTGCTCCGGTGCGAACAGGCCGTTTCCGACGCCCTGGAAGATGCCGTTCTCCACGGCCCAGCGGACGTCCTCACAGAACCAGTCCGTCTCGGACACGTCGGCGAAGCTCAGCACGAAGCGGTACTGCGCCGTGACGGTGAGGTCCTTGCGGATGTTCGAGAAGTCGGCATCCCAGCCGGTGAAGGTGTAGCCCTCGCGCGCCGGGGCCTCCGGTGCTGCGGCAGCCTCGCCCCAGAACACGGACTGAGAAGACAGCTCCGTGCCGTCATGGTCCACGAAGCGGACCGTGAACGACAGGCGTTCATACTGCGCCATGAGGATGCGGCTCTCGGTGACGTTCGTGTAGTCGCCGCTCCAGCCGGTGAAGGTGTAGCCCTCGCGCGCCGGCGTCTGCGGCGCTTCGGCGTCCTCGCCGTAGCTGACCTCCTGCGTCTTCAGGACCGTGCCGTCCCAATCCGTGAAGAAGACGGTGCAGGTCTTGACCGCATACAGGGCCGTGACGGTCATATCACAGGTGACGGCGGAGACATCGCCGCTCCAGCCGACGAAGGTGTAGCCCTCGCGTGCCGGGGAAGCGGGCAGCTCCGCAGCCTCGCCATGCAGGACGGTCTGGGCGGAGAGCTCCGTGCCGTCATAGTCCACAAAGCGGACGGTGTAGGAATTCTGCTCGTAATTTGCCGTAATGGTGCAGTCGGCGGTGATGTTTCTGCCGTCGGCGCTCCAGCCGGTGAAGTGGTAGCCCTCGTGCCACGGCGTGACCTCCGGCAGGACGGCGTCCTCGCCGTATTCCACGGGCAGCGCGGTAAAGACATTGCCGGTCAGGCCGTCTGCAAGGCTGACGGTGTAGGTGTTGCGCGCAAACAGAACAGTGACCGTCGTATTGCTGCGGATGTGCTCGAGCGTGAGCGTGTCGTCCTCGCAGGCGGTGATCTCACCGTTTACGAGCACATGGTCGGTGTGATAGCCCTCATTCGGCTGGATCGTGAGCTTCAGCTCACCGTCATAGAAGCAGACCGTCTCGCCGAGCGGATCGACGGTACCGTTCTCTCCGGCGATGACGTTGACCGTCACCTTGTCGGACAGGCCGTCATACAGGGCCAGAACATCCATATCCTGCTGCACGTTCGACGTGTCGGCGGACCAGCCGGTGAAGGCGGCTTCCTCGCGCTGCGGCTCGGGCGGCAGCATGGCGGCATGACCTTCGGCAACGGGCTGCTCCAGCAGGACGCTGTGGTCGACATCGAGGAATCGCACGGCGTGGAACGTGGCCGGGGCGATGGGGTATTCGCCCCACTTGATCTCGCCGGACGGCGCCCACGTCGCAGCCTTGGCTGCGTCATAGTAGATGGTAAAATCGCTGGCAGTCTTGGCAAAGATGTTCGCGCCGACGCTGTCCGGACGGTCGCCGAGGAAGTATGCCTCATGCATGCCCTTGCAGTAGTTGAACGCACTGGCATAGATCGACTGCACCGTGCTGCCGATGATGCAGCGCTTCATGTCCTTGCAGAAGCTGAAGGCATACTGGCCGAGCAGCTCGATGGCGGGCAGAGTGACGAATTCCAGACCCGTGCTGGAGAAGGCGTTTGCGCCGATGGCACGCAGCGCGCCGGTGCCGGTGAGGTATGTCAGCGTGCTGAGATTGGCGCAGGCGTAGGTATCGATAAGCTGGACGGAATTGGCCAGGTCGATATGCTTCAGCGCCTTTGCGGTGGAGAATGCACGCTCCTCGAGCTTTTCGACGCCCGTCAGGCGGATATTCTCGAGGTACTTGCAGGAGTGGAAGGCGTAGCTGCCGACCGTGCGGACGGTGTCCGGCGTCTCGTAGCTGACGTCCGGGCGGCCTGCCGGGTAGACAAGCAGGTGCGTGACAGCCTTGTCATAGAGCACGCCGTCGACCGTGGCATAGGCCGCGCAGCTCTCCGGCAGCTCGAAGGCGGTGACGCCGTCGTCATACTGGAAGGCCTTGAAGTGGATGCTCGTGATCGTTGCAGGGAGCTTCACCACACCGGTCAATGCGATCCCGGCCATGCCGAACTCATCGATGGTCTCAAGGATGGGGGAGACGGTGACGGCCTGCAGCAGCTGCGGCTCATAGATGCCGTAGGGGCCGATGTGCTTCACGGTCTCCGGCATGGTAAAGAAGGCATCCGGACGGCCCTGCGGATAGAGGACCAGCGTATCGACGTTCTTGTTGTAGAGCACGCCGTCCACGCCCTTGAAGTTCGGATTCGCCTCGTCCACGACAAAGCGCTCGAGCTTGTGGCAATAGTTGAAGCACATGCTGCCGATGGAGGCAAGGCCCTTGCCGAACACAACTTCCTGCAGGGAGCTGCAGCGGTTAAAGGCGGACGTGCCGATGGACTCCACGGAATCCGGCAGGACGATGCGGGTCAGCTTTCCGCAGCCATAGAAGGCAAAATCGCCGATGGTCTTGAGGGATTCGCTGAAGTTGAATTCCGTCAGCGCGGAGATGTTGTAGAAGCTGCGCTCGCCAATTTCCGTCACGCCTGCGGGCAGGGTCACGGATGTCATGGCGGCATAATAGAATGCCGATTCGCCGATGTAGGTCAGACCGGCGGGCAGCTCCGTATTGCCGAGCTTCTTGCAAGAGCGGAACGCACCCTTTTCGATGCGGGTAACGGTAGAGGGGATGATGACCTCAGTCAGCGCATTGCAGCTGGAGAACATTTCCTCCGGAACGGCGGTCATGCCCTCAGGCAGCTCCACGCGCGGGAGCTTCGAGGCAGAGCTGAACACGCCGCTGCCGTACTCCTGCGTTTTGGCGGACAGGTGCAGCTCCAGCAGGTTGGACAGGCCGTTAAAGGCGGAGTTGCCAATCTTCTGCACGCTGTCCGGAATGGTCAGGGTGCTGATGCCCTTCAGACCCATGAAGGCGCGTGCACCGATCTCGCGGAGGTTCTGACTCAGCACGAGCGTTTTCGCCGTGGAGCAGCTGTTGAACGCTGCGGATTCGACCAGCTCCACGCTGTCCGGCAGGACGATTTCCGTGATCTTCGAGCAGCCGCCGAAGGCGCAGGAGCCAATCTCACGGACCGAGGTGCCGAAGTCGACATTGGCGAGCCTGCTGCACTTATAGAACGCATACTCGCCGATCGTCTTCATGCCGCTGCCGAGGCGAACGGTGGTCAGCGCGGTGCAGTAATAGACGGAGTATTTGCCGGTATCCTGCAGACCGTTACCGGAGTCGAACGTCTTGACGGCGGTGCACCATGCAAAGGCGTATTCGCCGATGGAACGCATGCTGTCCGGGAAGGACAGGCTCGTCAGAGCCTTGCAGGAATAGAAGGCACGCTCGCCGATGGTCTCGAGCTTCGGGGCATCCGGCAGGGACTTGAGCGCAGTACAGGAATAGAAGGCACTGTCGCCGATCGCGCGCAGGTTTGCGCAGCCGTCAATGGACTGCATGCCGGTGTATGCAAAGGCATAAGCCTCCAGTTCCACGACGCTGTCCGGAACTGTGAACGTGACGCCGGACTTTGCATAGGGATAGACCTTCAGAACGGTCATATCCTTCGTGTAGAGCACGCCGTCTACGGCGGTGTAGTTCGGGTTCTCTGCCGCAACGGTGATGGCAGGCAGGCTCGTGCAGGCCGCCCACGCAGAGGGACCGATCTGCGTGATCGTAGCGGGAATATCCACCGCCGTCAGGCTCTGGCAGGCGAAGAACGCGGAATCGCCGATGCTCGTCAGAGCGGTGGGGAAATTGATGGACGAAAGCTCGCTTGCATAGTAGAAGGCATAATCACCGATGGTACTGACGGTATCCGGCAGGAAGACCGTCTGCACCTTGCTGTGGAAGAAGGCATATTCGCCGATGGTCTCCGTGCCGCTGGCCACGGGATAGCTGCTGTAGGCCTTGGCGGTCGGATACGACAGGAGCGTCTTGCCGTCGCCGCTGTAGAGCACGCCGTCAATGGACTGGTAGTACGGGTTGGCGCGGTCAACGTAAATGTTTGTCAGCGAAGCGCAGCGAGCAAAGGCACACGAGCCGATGGAGCGGATCTTGCTGCCAATCGTGAAGCTGCGGACGGTCTTGTTGAGCTGGAAGGCCTTCTCCGCGATGGCGGTGACGGGGTAGCCGCCGATCTCGTCCGGGATAACGACGTCCAGCTCCGAGCCGGTGTAGCCAGTGATGGTGATCTCGCCATTGCTCTCAAAATACTCAAACTGCGAGGCTTCGATGAGCTTGCCGGTCTTGGCATCGAGCGTGACGACCTTTTCATTGCGTCCGTAGTCCGCAAGGCAGACATAGACCTTGTTGAGGCCCGATACGTTCACGCGGACCGTCGCGGTCTCGCCGGGGGTCTTGCTGCTGTAGCCCTGACTGAAGACCGGCTCGGAGAACACGTTCATGTGCTCCACGTCATAGACCTCCACATAAGCAAGGTAACGGGAATCTGCGACCTCGAGCGTCAGCGTTTCGCCGTCGGAGGTCGACGACAGGATCTGCGGGGGCGTATTGTCGATGGTGACGGGGAACTCCCAGTGGGCGTTTTTGTTCTGCGCCGCCGTGAAGCCGTCGTGATCGAGCTCGGCGTCGATGGAGACGATGACGGTCGTATCATCCTTCAGCATCTCACCGGCCGAATCCACGCCGTACCACGGATCGATCGCCGTCGAGGCAAAGGAGCCCGCGGGGAGGATTGTGTCGTAATTCGCATTATAGACGGACTTGCCGACATAGTCGACCGTCTTGCGGTAATAGGTCTCACCAGTCTTGGCGTCCGTAATGCGATAGGTCAGGGACTTTGCATTACGAAGCAGAGCGGTGTAGATCAGGTCGACCTTGTCATAATAGCCGTCCGTGCGCAGGGGAGAGAGCGTATTGTGCTCCGGATAGTAGGCCAGCTCCGGCGCATAGGGATTGCCGCCGAACACATAGAAGCTGCCCGTTCCGGAGAGCATGCTGCCGCCGTAGTTCAGGTACTGGCTGGCCCAGTTCGGCTCGCCCTGCAGCTTCTGCCAGTAGTAGCCGATGTCGATGACCGGAGCCTGATCCCAGTCGCCGTAGAAGGCAAGGTAGGGGATAGAAAGGTCGCAGCCTGTGACGCCCTCGGCCGTGGTCTGCTGCGTCAGGGTGATGTAGCCCTCAATGTAGATGCCGTTTTCAAACGTGTCCGTAAGCTCCTTGCGCAGCGCATCGGAGAGTTTGACCGTCACGGTCACATCTGCCGTGCCCTTGGCGGGAACGGTCACAACGTTGTTTGCGCAGTTCGTCGTCCACGTCGTCTGCGCCGTGATGTCGCGCGAGGTCTGCGTGGCAAAATAGACCTGCACATTGCCGTAATCGCCCTTCGTTTCGGCGTTTTCCGTCAGGACGGTCGGGGTGATGGCGTACTGCAGCGGCTCCGTGCCGAAGTTCACCACGCGGAACGTCATCTGATATTCGCCGGTCTTGTCGGGATCGTCGCCGAGCTCCAGCTTCGGACGCCCCTTGCCCTCGACCTGCAGATAGGCCTTCGTCGCCATGGCGGAGGCAAGGTTCACAAGACCTGCGCCCTGCTTGCGCGGAGAGGCCGTCACGCCGTTGCTGCCCTTGGCTGGGACGGCCGTACTCATCATCAGCGCATAGGCCAGCGTCATGGCGTCGCCCTCGATGCCCGCCGTGCGGAGGTACTCCAGCATCAGCGCGCTGGCGCCCGCCAGATGCGGCGTCGCCATGGACGTGCCGGACATCAGGCCATAGGAGTTGTTGTCACGGGAAGAATAGATGTTGCCGCCGGGAGCCATGATGTCCGGCGTGATCTCGAGCTGAGACGTCGAGCCCCAGGACGAGAACGAGGAGGGCTGGCCGCCCGTCTCGGAGGGAGCGTCATAGGTCGAGTTGGAAACGGTCAGCGTCCCGATGCCGTCCTTGGCGGCGGCGACCATCGCCTGACCGTCTGCCTGCGAGATAAAGATCGCAGGGATCGGGAACGAGTCGATGCTCATGTTGATCATGCCCGCCTCGGTGTTATAGACGATGCAGGCTGCCGCACCCTTGGCGTGGGCCATTTCGTGCTTTTCTGCAAACGTCGTAACACCGCGGCTGACGAGCACGACCTTGCCCTTGACATTCAGGTTGGCGTAATCCGCCTCCTCGCCGCTGCCTGGCACGACAACATAGTCAAGCGTCTTGCCGCCGAGCACGCGGATGAAGCCGCCCTCGGGGTTGTTCGTCGTGGCCGTATCCGTGAACGTGATCTTGCGTCCGGCCGCTTCAAAGTAGGCGCTGCGGACGGTCACGTTGTCGGCGCTCGCCACGGACAGGGTCTGGGAATAGGAGCTCGGGGAGCCGACGATGCCGTAGTCCGGGTTGGACGTCAGCGACAGGTCCGTGCCCCACAGGTTCTTATAGGCGGCGGAGTATTCGTTGCCTGCGGCCGCCGCAACGATGATGCCGGCCTTGGCCAGACGGTCATAGACCTCCATCGTGCTCAGCAGGTCGCTGCGGTAAGTAAAGCCGGCGGGGGAGCCGAGCGAGAGGTTCACGACGTCGACGCCGAGCGTGACGCAGTCTTCCAGCGCGGCAAGGATATCATCGGAGTTTGCGCCGGTGCTGCCGTCCGGGAAGACCTTCAGGATCATGAGCTGAGCCTGCGGCGCAACGCCGGTGACGCTGCCGTCCGCGGGGTTGGCTGCAACGATACCGGCAACGTGCGTGCCGTGGTCGGAGCCGCCGTGATGGTTGACGTCCGTGTCGTGATCGGCATAGTCGAACACATAGGGGACCTTGCCGCTCAGGTAGACACTGCTGGAGGAGAGGTCCCGCACAAGGCGCTGCGCCTGCAGCGTGTCTGCGGAAAGAATCTCATCGATGTCGCCCCGCACGACGGCAGGCGACTTGGGATCGACGGCAAAGGCCGCGTGGTCGGTGTCAAGACCGGTGTCCAGCACGGCGACGACCATGCCGGAGCCGTCCATGCCGAGATTCCAGGCTGTCGGCGCGCCGATCATGCCGCCGCCGGAGGTGACCTTCGGCTCCGTAGGGAGCTCATAGGTCTGCACCATATGGACTGCCTTGACGCCCGGCAGAGCTTCCAGCTCCGCGATATGGCCATAGGCGCATTCCAGCGCAATACCGTTGAGCAGGAGAGAATAGGAATAGCGCACGGAAGCCTCCGGTGCGGCCTCGGCGATCTTCGCCTCGACCTGCTCCTGTGCCGCAATGGCGTTCTGCTGCGCTGTGCGGCCCGCATCCGTCAGAGCCTTTCCTGCGAACATGCCGCTCTGCTCCGTCAGGGCGGGAGCGTCGAGCTCCACGATGACGCGGACAAGATCAGTGTCCTTCGGGGTCTCCGGCTGCAGCGCTTCGAGCTCTGCGTCCTTGTTTCCCTGCAGGATCGCGCCGAGATCGGAGCCCTCCGGAAGCTGTGCCGCTTCCTCAGCCGGTTCCGGGTTGGTGACCGGCTCATCCGGCTGCACGGCGGATACGGCCGGGATGCACCCCAGCGTCAGTACCAGCACCAGCAGGAGCGCAAGTGCGCGATGAAATCTGGCTTTCATTTGGTTACCTCCCTTTTTCATTTCCTGATATTACGCGCATATTACGCGCGCGCGAAATATCAGTTAGTTATTGACCTAGTTTAGCAGGGAAGTAGTCCTTTTGTCAAGAGGGAATGGAAAGATTTAACATAAAAATAACCTTGAAACGGAGAAACGAAAGAAATCGGCAGGGGAATCCGGGAATTTTTCGCATTTTCCGCCAAATCAAAACTTGAAATTGAATATAATTCCTGCATATAATACATAAAAAAGAACGCAGATACCGGTCCGGCCATCGCCGGGGTATCTGCGCTGTAAAAGAAGGAGGCCTCCGGCTATAAGCGGAATACCTGCAACCCGAATGGCGCAAATCAGTATTCGCATTCCGAAGACCTCCCGTCAGACCGCGCTGGGAACCCGAGGTCCAATTCCTCGGGAACCATGCGATTGTCTGCAACTATAGTATACCAGAGCGCGGTTCGGGCGTCAAGCCCCAAGCACAAATCGGGCGCTCATGGAGAGGCCTGCGAGCTTGCGGATAGCCGGTCGAACGGATTCCGGAATTGCTCAGGCTCACGTCGCAGCGGGCACGATCCCGCAGCCGGAAGGGAGAGCGGCAGCAACCGGAGGCGGCCGGAATGTTGTCCCGAATTCTCGCGAACAGTTGAAATGAACGAACGCAACAAAATAAAAATTTTGTTGCGTTTGAGACAGAGATATGCTATAATAGAGGCGTACAAAGCCGGATGCCGGTTTTCCGGTCCCGGCGCCTGTTTGGAGGTGTTATTATGATTGATCCGGATACTCCGGAGATCCTGCGGCAATTTCTGGCGTACCACGAGACCATCAAGGGCCAGTCGCCCAAGACCATCGACGAATATCATCTGGACCTGCGGATGTTCCTGCGGTTCCTTGTGCTCATGCGCAGCGAAATGCCGATCGACACCGATCTGGAGACGATCTCCGTCCGGCACGTCGATGTCGAATTTCTGCGAAGCGTGACGACGAACGATATCTTCGACTTCCTGAGCTATCTGGCCCGCGAACGCAGGACGCAGGACGGCTCCGGCCTCGGTGCGTCGGCACGCGCGCGGAAGCTTTCGGCCATCAAGTCGTTTTTCAAATACCTGACCACCCGCACGAAGCTGCTTGACGAGAATCCCGCGCAGGACATCGAGTACCCGCGTATGCGCCGCGCCCTGCCGAAGTATCTGACGCTCGAGGAAAGCCGCCGCCTGCTCGCTGCGGTCGACGGGCCGAACCGGGCACGCGACTATGCGATCCTGATGCTGTTTCTGAACTGCGGCATCCGCCGCGCGGAGCTGGTCGGTCTGAATCGAAATGACGTATACAGCGACCGAATACGCGTAACAGGCAAAGGAAACAAGGAGCGCTTCGTCTATTTCGGCGAAACGACGCGTGAGGCACTGGATACCTACCTTCCCGAACGCAACAAAATCGTCCTGGATGACGATCGGGCGCTGTTCGGCTCCCGCGACCACAAGCGCCTGAGCGTGACAGCTGTGCACCGTCTGGTCAAAAAGCACATGCTGGCGGCCGGGCTGGACCCGGAGCAATACTCCGCGCACAAGCTGCGCCACACCGCCGCCACGCTGATGGTCGCAAACGGCGTGGACCTCAAAACGGTGCAGGAGGTGCTCGGCCACGAGCACCTGAACACGACGGAGATTTACACCCACATCGAAAATACCGAGCTGAAGATCGCCGCAGAGGCCAATCCCCTCTCGCGTCCGGCTCCAAAGGAGACACATTATGAGAAAGACCCTGTTATTTGACCTCGACGGCACGCTGCTGAACACGCTGGAGGATCTGCGCGACAGCACGAATTTTGCGCTGCGGACCTATGGCTATCCGGAGCGCTCGCTGGAGGAGGTCCGGCGGTTTGTCGGAAATGGTCTGAAAATGCTGCTGACCCGCGCCGTACCGCAGGGTAGCTCCGAGGTCGAGATCGAGCGTGCGCTGGCGTGCATGAAGGCGCACTACTGCGAAAACTATCACAACAAGACCGTCCCCTATCCCGGCATTCCGGAGCTGCTGCAACGCCTGCAGCAGGCGGGCTTCCGCATGGCCATCGTCTCAAACAAGGCCGATCCGGCCGTGCAGCTCATCCGCACGCTGTATTTTGACGGCATCATCGACGTTGCGGTCGGCGAATCTCCTGCCTGTTCCAAAAAGCCTGCGCCGGATATGGTCCTCGCGGCACTGCAGCGGCTCGGCAGCACGGCGGACGATGCGATCTATCTCGGCGACTCCGAGGTCGATCTGCAGACTGCGAGGAATTCCGGTCTCCCCTGCGCCACGGTCGGCTGGGGCTTCCGCACGGAGGCCGAGCTGCGCGCAGCCGGGGCGCAGACGATCTATCACTCGCCGGAGGCGCTCGGCAAGGCGCTGCTGGACGGCAGCATCCAGTGAAGGAAGCGGGTCTTCTGCCGTTCATAGGTGGATAATGGGCGGAAATCGCTGTCCTCATCGTGGGCGCAGACGAGAATTTGCCGCCCCGTTCCCACAACGAGCAGGCAGTGCGCATAACGCCGCCCATCGAAGCTGAGCTGAATGATGTCGCCCGGCTGCAGATCTTCCGGGCCGCATTCTACGCCGCGCAGGCCGTCTTCACGGTCCGGGCGCGTGAAAAAGCGCCAGAACGGCTCGACGCCGCTCCAGGCAGGCGCCTTGTTGTTTCCGGAGCGGTAATACCAGCCCCACAGCGGCGTCGGGTCCTCCGGCGCGCCGCCTGCCAGCAGGCACTGCGAAACGAAGCTCGTGCAGTCGCCGCCGAGCCGGTCAAAGGCGAGATACTCCGGATTCCGCCCAAAGGCCCAGCGGTGCGCATAGGCCTGCGCCCTTTCCCGGGAAAAGTCCATTCCGATCCCCTCCGCACGCATAATTTCAGCTCCGACACAGTCTATGTGCCGGAGCTGTTTTTCGTGCAGGCGGGAGATCAGTCCACGCGGCGGATGATGCCCATCGGGGTCTGCTGGTCATCCTGACCGAGCGGATTGTCCTTCAGAATGCGGGCATAGAGCTTCTTGTTCACGGCCTTGGAGGAAGCGCCGAGGATCTGGCCCTCGAGGTCGTTGATATCGACGATGGCGACGTCATAGCCGACGCGCGCAGCAATGTCCTTTGCGACCTGATCCGGCTTCAGCGGACCGAGGACGACATAGTGGTTGTACGGCGGGATCGTGTTGTGGCACGGGCCGTCGATGGAGCGGGCGCGGTAACCGGCCACGGCGTAGAACCAGCCCTTCTTGCGGAAAATCTTCTTGCCGATGACAGAGATGGCGGCCGCAAACAGGATGCGCAGCGAGCCGACCTCGCGCAGGGCCATTTCCATCGTCTCGGGCATGCCGAGGCCGATGCCGTGCGGCGTCTTGGTGACATGGGCGCTGAGCTTATAGGCCAGCTTGCGCGGCTTGATGTCCGCAAGCGGAATGGCGCGGCGCTGTGTGCAGGCCACGCACTTTTCCGAGATGAACAGCACGTCGCCGGGCTTGGACAGCACGGGCTTGCCGTACTTCTCGGCCACGTCAAGGATGTTGTCCTTATCCGTGATCAGGTGGGTCTTGATGGGCAGGCGCTGATAGCGCACGCCGTCGACTTCAATAATGTCGTTTTTCCCCGCATTGGGGTGCAGCTCTTGTTCCATGACGAATGCTCCCTATTTATTTGATATTCAGAATTTCCTTGTAATACGGCCAGAGGCCCTGCTTCTCCGGATAGTGCGGCGCAAGCTGGCACAGATCCGTTCCGGGGTAATCGTTGCCCTCGATGAGCACGGGGCCGTCCGGCGTGACGGCAACATCCCAGCCGACGTGGCAGATCTGCGGCACGACGAGCGCGGCCTTCCTGGCAAAAGCCACGGCCTCCTGTACCATCGGGAGCTGATAGCCCTCGAAGCGGATGCCGGTGTCCGGATGCGTCTCGTAGACGTTGAAATAATCGTCCGTTGCGACGGAGCAAATTTTCCCTGTTTTCTCGTCCACGCGACAGATGACGCCGCCCTGCCCGGAGTTGTCGCAGAAGCCGTCTCCCCTGCCGATCTTCAGCACGATATAGGCAATGTGTACGGTGTCGCCGACACGGTCCGTGACGATGCGCATGGTGTTGACGGATTGCGGGTGCAGCTTCGCCATATCCGGATGCTGCGCAAGCGGCTCCTCCAGCACGTCGAGGCCCTTTTCCTTCAGATAGGCCAGCAGCTTCTCCGCATCCGGCCAGTCTGCCGTGCGGAGCTTTTCGATGCCGTTGCCGCAGGTGCCGCGGCTCGGTTTGGCGAAGAAGCAGTCGAGCCCCTGCAGGAATGCGGACAGCTCGTCCGGCGTTGCCGCGGCGGCATTCAGCGTCCGGCGGCCGAGGAAATCGGCAAAGCGGACATTGAAGCGGAGCTTATCATCGAACTCATCACCATAGCCGGGCTGATTCAACAGCTCGCAGACCTTTTTGTTGCGCACGCGCGTCAGATAGGTGTCGCGCTGCTTGCCGTTCATGTCGTAGAAGCCGAACATCACATAGTCATAGTACCCTGCGCCGTAGCGCGCCGCGCACCAGAGAATGTCGCAGAATGTGTGCGCCTTGCTGTGGCCGCTCTTCTGCTTGACAACGCCCATGACATAGTTCAGCTTTTCAAAGCGGACGCCGCGCAGCACGCGGGTGATATATTTGATCCCGGGCATATGATTCCCCTCCCGTCAGTATTCTTTCCAAAGCAATATCATACAATAATTCTCAGAAAAAATCTACTGTTATTTTGACGGTTTCCCGGCTGCCCCGGCGCATATCCCGGCGTTTTTGCCCAAAAATATCGCTCCGGCAGGACGGACCCGCCGGAGCGAATGCAGGCATATTCGACTCTGCTCAGAGCGCGACAGCCATGGCCTCACGGATATTGCGCACCCGCAGCAGCTCCAGCCCCTCCGGTGCGTGCAGGCTCTGCGTGCCGCTGCGCGGGATGAGGCAGCGCGTGAAGCCGAGCCGGTGCAGCTCGGACAGGCGCTGATTGAGCTGGTTGACGGCACGGATCTCGCCGGTCAGGCCGACCTCGCCGATGGCGGCGAGCGTATCGGGCGCAGGCTTGTCCAGCGCGGCGGAGGCGACGGCGATGGCGATGGCCAGATCGGCCGCAGGCTCGTCCAGACGCAAGCCGCCGATAACATTCAGGTAAACATCGGCCGTGCCAAACCGCAGGCCGCCGCGCTTTTCCAGCACGGCCAGCAGCATGGCGGCGCGGTTATAGTCATAGCCATTGCTCGTGCGGCGCGGCATGTTGTAGGTCGTCTGACATACGAGCGCCTGCACCTCGGCAAGGACCGGGCGCGTGCCCTCCATCACGCAGGCGACGCAGGTGCCCGGCGTGCCGAGCGGCCGCCCGGCCAGCAGCAGCTCCGAGGGATTCGGGACCTCGCGCAGGCCGCGGTCGTCCATTTCAAACACGCCGATCTCATTTGTGGAGCCGAAGCGGTTCTTCGCCGCGCGCAGCAGGCGGTAGGTCGTGTGCTCCTCGCCCTCGAAATACAGGACGCAGTCGACCATGTGCTCGAGCACCTTCGGCCCGGCGATCGCGCCCTCCTTGTTGATGTGGCCGACGACGAACACCGTCACGCCGCAGCGCTTGGAATACTGCATCAGGCGCATGGTGCAGTCGCGCACCTGCGCGATGCTGCCGGGAGAGGATGTTTTGTCCTCCGTGTAGAGTGTCTGGATGGAGTCCACGATGAGAAGGCCGGGCTGCATACGTTCGGCCGCGGCCAGAATTTCGTCCAGACTCGTCTCGCACAGCAGCCACAGGGCGTCGGACTGCACGCCGAGGCGCTCGGCGCGGAGCTTGAGCTGGTTCTCGCTCTCCTCGCCGGAGACATAGAGGATCGTCTGCTCCCGGCAGATCTGCGCACAGATCTGCAGCAGCAGCGTGGATTTGCCGATGCCCGGTGCGCCGCTCACGAGCACGAGCGACCCGCGCACTGCGCCGCCGCCCAGCACCCGGTCCAGCTCGGACAGGCCGGTCCCGAAGCGCAGCTCCTCCCCGCTCGTCACCTCGTTCAGGCGCTTCGGCTGCACGCCGGCACCGCGCGCGGCGGACGTTCGGTTGGAGAGACTGCTGCGGGACGGCGCGGCGGCCTGCGGCGGGGTGTATTCCTCCAGCGTGTTCCACTGCCCGCAGGACGGGCAGCGGCCCTGCCACCGCGGCGTCTCGTTGCCGCAGTTCGAGCAGAGAAAAACGGTCTTAGCAGCTTTCATAGGGTTCCTCCAGAAATTCCAGCATGCCGCAGCACAGAACTGCTGCAAGCTTCTTCTGATATTCCGGCGTGCGCAGCAGGGCCTCCTCCGCCGGGTTGGACAGGAAACCGCACTCCACGAGCACGGCGGGGCAGCTCACATGCTTCAGAAGGTAGATCTCCCCCGCTTTTTTGCAGGCCCGGTGATTGTCCGGATCGAGCTGCGTTCCAAGTGCGGTCTGCAGCCGCTCCGCAAGCGCGCGGCTGCCGTCAGCGGCGGCATAGAACACCTGCGCGCCGCGGTATTTTGACTCCGGAAAATGATTCTGATGAATGCTCAGGAGCACGGCCTTCGGCGTTTCCTCCGTCAGGCGGACGCGCGCCCGGATATCGGACGCCTTGCGCGCCGCGATCGTCGCAGCGTCTGTGTCGTGCAGCGATACATCCTGTATGCGCAGCATACGCGTCCTCTGCCCGAGGAGGGCAAACAGGTCGTTCACGCGCAGCGCGATCTCCAGATTGAGGCCGCTTTCCCGCACGCCGGTGCACGACAATGTCCCGCCGTCCTCTCCACCGTGCCCGGCATCCACAACGACAGTAGTCCCGGTTTCCCGGGAAAATACGGCAACGGCGCTCCCCACGCGGGAGAGCGCCATCGCAGACAGCAGTGCCGCCGCGCAGACCAGCGCATAGAGCCCGGCGGTTTTGGTCCAGTTCTTCATTCCGAACACCCCCATTCGACTCTATGCGGGTGCGGAAAATTTATGACAGGCGCTGCTTGAAATCCTCGTAGCCGAAGCTGCGGATGCAGCGCTCCGTGCCGTCCAAAGTGCGAAGCGCGATGGACGGGAGCGGCATGCCGTTGAATGTGTTGTTCTTCACCATGGAATAAATGGCCATGTCGCCGAATTCCAGCACATCGCCGACGGCCAGCGGACGGTCAAAGGAATAATCCCCGATGATGTCCCCTGCCAGACACGTCGGTCCGCCGAGGCGGTAGGAATAGGCCTTTTCCCCCGGCAGGCCGCTGCCGCGCAGCGGCGGGCGGTAGGGCATCTCCAGCACGTCCGGCATATGGCACGCGGCAGACGTATCCAAAATGGCGATCTTTCCGCCGTTTTCCACGATATCGAGCACGGTGGTGCGCAGGATGCCCGCGTTCAGCGCGACGGCCTCGCCCGGCTCCAGATAGACCTGCAGGCCATAGCGCTGCTGGATGCGGTCGATGCAGCGCTCGAGCCGCGGAATGTCATAGCCCGGCCGGGTGATGTGGTGCCCGCCGCCGAAGTTCAGCCAGCGCAGTCCGGGGAAAAACTCGCCGAAGCGTGCCTCGACGGCGTCCAGCGTCGTCTCCAGCGCATCGGAATCCTGCTCGCAGAGCGTGTGGAAGTGCAGGCCGCTGAGCAGCGGCAGCACCTCGGGGTCGAACTGCGCCCGCGTGACGCCGAGGCGGGACTTCTCGCCGCAGGGGTCATAGATCGCGTGGCCCTCCTGTGTAGAGCACTCGGGATTGATGCGCAGGCCGGCCTGCTTCCCGGCAGCGAGGACCTGCGGCGCATAGGCGCGCAGCTGGGCGCAGGAGTTGAACACGACATGGTCGCACAGGCGGGCCAGCTCCGGGATATCCCCGGCGCGGTAGGCGGCGGAGAACACATGGTTTTCGCCATGCAGCTCCTCGGCCGCCAACCGGGCCTCAAAAAGGCCGCTGGCCGTCGCGCCGTCGAGATATTCCGCGATGATCGGATAGACGGCGAACATGGAGAACGCCTTCTGCGCCAGCAGAATTCTGCAGCCCGTGCGCTCACGCACGCCGCGGAGAATTTCAAGGTTCCGGCGCAGAGCGGCCTCGTCGATCAGGTAATACGGCGTGTTCATGCGACGGTCTCGGGGTTCTCCTCCACGACCCAGGGCAGGCCGTATTCATTCAGCATCTGCATATAGGGATCGGGGTCGAACTCGTCGGTCGTGTAGACGCCCTTCCTGTTCCACTGACCGGAGAGCACCATAGCAGCGCCGATCATGGCCGGAACACCCGTCGTGTAGGCAACGGCCTGGCAGCCGAGCTCCTTATAGCACTCCTGGTGGTCGCAGACGTTATAGATATAGATGGTCTTCTCCTTGCCATCCTTGACGCCGGTGATGATGCAGCCGATGTTCGTCTTGCCGACGGTGCGCGGGCCGAGCGAAGCCGGGTCCGGCAGCAGCGTCTTGAGGAACTGGATGGGGACGATCTGCTGACCGTTGAATTCGACCGGCGTCGTCGAGAGCATGCCGACGTTCTCAAGGCACTTCATATGCGTCAGATAGCTCTGACCGAATGTCATGAAGAAGCGGATGCGCTTGACCTCCGGCAGGTTGCGGGCCAGCGCCTCGATCTCCTCGTGGTGCAGCAGATACATGTCCTTCCTGCCGACCTGCGGGAAATCATACTCGCGGTGGATGGACATGGCGGGAATCTCGATCCAATGGCCGTCCTCCCAGTAGGAGCCGGGCGCAGAGACCTCGCGGAGGTTGACCTCTGGGTTGAAGTTCGTGGCGAAGGGATAGCCGTGGTCGCCGCCGTTGCAGTCGAGGATGTCGATGGTGTGGATCTCGTCAAAATAGTGCTTCTTGGCATAGGCGACGAACACGGACGTGACGCCCGGGTCAAAGCCGGTGCCGAGCAGGCCCGTCAGACCGGCCTTGCGGAAGCGCTCGTCATAGGCCCACTGCCACGAATAGTCAAAGTAGGCGGAGAAGCCCAGCTCCTTGCAGCGCTTTTCGTAGATCTCGCGCCATGCGGGATCGTCGGTGTTCTCCGGCTCGTAGCTCGCGGTGTCGATATAGTCCACGCCGCACTCGAGGCAGGCCTCCATCACGGAAAGGTCCTGATACGGCAGGGCCAGATTCAGCACGGCATCCGGGCGGACGTCGCGGATGAGCACACACAGCGCGGCGACGTTATCGGCGTCGACCTCGGCCGTGGAGATGACGGTCTTCGTCTTCCCGGCGAGCTTTTCCTTGAGGGCGTCGCACTTCGCCTTTGTGCGGCTGGCGAGCACGAGCTCCGTAAACAGGCCGTCATTCTGACAGCACTTCTGAATGGCGACCTGTGCAACGCCGCCGCAGCCAATGACCAGTAATTTTGCCATAATGATCTCTCCTTATTGCGGCTCCACATCGCGCAGCAGCTCCTCGACATACGTCGGCAGGGAGAAGGCGCTGCGGTGCAGCTTCGCATTGTAATAGCGGGTAGAAAGGCCAAGAAGCGTCCATGCCGTCGGGTTGAAGTCCGTGACGGGATGGTATTTCTTCGAGGCAAAGCCGAACAGCCAATGGCCGGACGGATACGTCGGGATATGCGCCTGATAGACGCGGCTGATGGGGAAGCATTCCACGATGCGCTTGTGCGCACGCTGCATGGCGGCCGCATCGGCGGCATAGAACGGGCTTTCGTGCTGATTGACCATGATGCCGTCCTCGCGCAGGGCATTATAGCAGCTGCCGTAGAATTCCTTTGTGAACAGGCCCTCACCGGGGCCGAACGGGTCCGTGGAGTCCACGATGATGAGGTCGTATTTGTTCTCGCAGGAGCGGATGAACTTCAGCCCGTCCGCAATATGGATATGCACGCGTGGATCGTCGAGGCGGCAGGCCGTCTTCGGCAGATACTTACGGCAGACCTCGATGACCAGCTCATCGATCTCGACGAGGTCGATGCACTTCGGCGACTGATAGCGCGTCAGCTCGCGCACGACGCCGCCGTCACCCGCGCCGATGACGAGGATATTCTCGGGATTCGGGTGGACGGCCATGGGGATGTGCGTGATCATCTCATGATAGATGAACTCGTCCTTCTCCGTCAGCATCATATAGCCGTCAAGCGTCAGGAAGCGGCCGAATTCCCGCGACTCGAACACGTCGATCCGCTGGAATTCGCTCTGCGCCGTATAGAGCTGGCGCTCGACCTTGATGGAAAAATTCACATACGGCGTATGCCGCTCCGTAAACCAAAGCTCCATTGTCTCACTCCTTTGTCAGCACGTTCAGGTATTCGGTGTGCAGGTCCTCCGGGCCGGTCAGGTTACAGCCCTTGGCCTTGGCATAGGTGATATAGTCCAGTACGTCACGCGTGATGCGCTCGCCTGGTGCAAGAATGGGGATGCCGGGCGGGTAGCACATCACGAATTCGCCGCAGACGCGGCCCTCGCATTGCTCCAGCGGCAGGCGGACCTTCCGGCCGTAGAACGCGTCCTGCGGGGAAAGCACGACCTGCGGCGGAATGTATTCCTGCGTCAGCATACCTGCCGTGCCGGTACGCTTGAAGCGACGGCGCAGATCGGCCATGGCGCTGACGAGGCGCTCGATCTCGCGCTCGCGGTCGCCGACGGACACATAGGCCAGAATGTTGCCGATGTCGCCGAATTCGATCTGGATGCCGTATTCGTCGCGCAGCAGATCATAGACCTCGATCCCGGCCAGGCCGAGCCCGAGCGTGTGGACGGACAGCTTCGTGATGTCGAAGTCGAAAAAGCTCGTTCCGTTGATGCGCTCTTTGGAGAATGCATCGTAATCGCCGATGGCGTTGATCTCCGCGCGGGCATATTCCGCCAGCGCAGCGACGCGCGTCATGGTCTCCTGCCCGCGCAGGGCCAGATTCCGGCGCGAAATGTCCAGGCTTGCCAGCAGCAGGTACGATGCGCTTGTCGTCTGTGTCAGGTTGATCACGGCGCGGACATAGCCCTCGCTCATGGCAGGACCGATGAGCAGCATGGAGCTCTGCGTCAGGCTGCCGCCGGACTTGTGCATGCTGACGGCCGCCATATCCGCCCCCGCCGCCATGGCGGAAACGGGCAGCGCGTCCGAAAACGAGAAATGCGTACCGTGAGCTTCGTCCGCCAGCACGCGCATGCCGTGTGCGTGGGCCAGCTTCACGATGCTTCGCAGATCAGAGCAGACGCCGTAATACGTCGGATTGTTCACGAGGACAGCCTTCGCGTCCGGATTGGCCTCGATGGCGCGCTCCACGTCGGCAAGCGACATGCCCAGCGCGATGCCGAGCTGCGGATCGACGCCCGGATTAACATAGACCGGCACGGCACCGCACAGCACGAGCGCATTGATGGCACTGCGGTGCACATTGCGCGGCATGATGATCTTGTCGCCCCTTTTGCACACGCTCAGGATCATGGCCTGCACGGAGCCGGTCGTTCCGCTGACCATGAAGAAAGCATGTGCTGCACCGAAGGCTTGCGCAGCCAGCACCTCGGCGTCGTGGATGACGGACACCGGGTGGCAGAGGTTGTCGAGCGGCTTCATGGAGTTGACGTCGGCATCCATTGTGGCCTGCCCGAGGAACTCTGTCAGCTCCGGATTCCCCTTCCCGTGCTTGTGGCCCGGCACATCGAACGGAACGACGCGCTCTTTGGAAAAGGCACGCAAAGCCTCGAAGATCGGCGCGCGTGCCTGAGAAAGCTGGTTTTCCATATCAATAGATGTTCCTTCCGCTGAAGATCTCGATCATTTCGCGCCGCAGACTGGAGCTGATGTCCAGCCGGGTCTGAGGCGGAAGCTCGTTGGCATCCACGTTGAACAGGTAGTTCTGCAGATCCAGCTCTTTGATGAGCATGTTCGTGTGGAAGAGGTTCGCCTGATAGACGTTGATGTCGATGGCATCGTAACGTGCCAGAATTTTGGCGTCGATATAGTCCTGGATCGACGTGATGTCATGGTCGATAAACAGCTTTTTTCCGGACACGTCACGCGTAAAGCCACGCACGCGGTAATCCAGCGTGATGATGTCGGAATCAAAGCTGCCGATTAGATAATCCAGAGTAGAAAGCGGCGTGATCTCCCCGCAGGTCTCCACATCGATGTCCACGCGGAACGTAGCGATGCAGGTCTCGGGGTGGTATTCTGGGTAGGTGTGCGCTGTCACATGGCTTTTATCCAGATGGCCAAGCACAAGTCGGCTGTCTGCGCGCTTGATGGCGGCATCCTCGGCCAGAAGCAGCGTGACGGAAGCGCCCTGCGGATCATAATCCTGCTTGGAAATATTCAGAACCTCTGCGCCGATCATCTGCGAGACGTTCGTCAGGATCTTCACGAGGCGGTCGGAATTATACTGCTCATCGATATAGGCAATATACTTCTGCTGCTCGCGCTCGGTCTTGGCATAGCAGACGTCGTAAATGTTAAAGCTCAGCGCCTTTGTCAGGTTATTGAACCCATAAAGCTTCAGCTTATTCTCCATGGAAGCTCCCCCATTTCCCCGGAAAGATCAAAAAACGGCAAGTGAACCCCTCACTTGCCGCATAGCGCATTCCCGGCGGACGCGATCTCGCGCCGCCGCAGCAGGACAAAAATGACAGGTTTCAGAGTCTATATAGCAAAGATTACTTTTACTACTCTTATTGACCGTTTCACAAGTTGATGTGCTTTCGCACCGGTTATAAAGTTACCAACTTATAAAATTTGAGCTTTTAACTCCATCAATAAGGCGTTGCCGCCATGTGGAAAGACTGCTGAAACCCCCTTGCGCAGCGCGCAAGGCTTACTGCTTTCCATACTTGCTAATACTATCATGATTTCCGAATCGTGTCAAGAAAATGCGGGAAAGAATTCGACAAAAAATTGGAAAAGATACGGAATACGGAATCAGAAATAGCGGCATGGCCCGATGAGGACCATGCCGCTCAGGCTATCAAAGAATGCCAAGTCAATAGTTTCGGAGGGAAGAAAAGTGTGAAAGGAAACCGTCAGGGTGTCCTTTCGCGTTCGATCACCCGCCGCAGCGGCAGAATTGCAAAATCATGCTCTAAAAATTGATTTTGCAATTCTGAAAGCAGCTTGGCAGAAAAGCCCGATGGGACTTTTATGACAAGCTGCGGCATGGCCCGGCGAGGACCATGCCGCTGAGGGTGCAGTATCGAGATGGGCATCCCGCCTTAGTCCTGCAGGACGCGCCGGAATGCGGGAAGGCTCCGCTGGATCATGGCGGGATCGACGCAGGTGCTGATGCGGAAGAAGCCGGGGCAGCCAAAGCTGTCCGCCGGGACGAGCAGCAGATTTTCCTTTTTGGCGCGTTCGGAGAAGGCGTGGGCGTCGCCGCCCGGGGCCTTGACCATCATGTAGAATGCGCCCTCGGGCTTCACGCACTCGTAGCCCATTTCCGACAGCGCGTTGTAGAGCGTGTGGCGGTTTTTGTCATAGGCCTCGAGGTCGGGACGCAGACCCGTGGCGCGAGCGATAACACGCTGCATCATGGACGGCGCGCAGACATGGCCGAAGGCGCGGGATGCACCGGCGACTGCGGCATGCAGCTTGGCACTGTCCGTTACGCTGTCGGGGATGCAGACGTAGCCGATACGCTCGCCGGGCATGGACAGCGACTTGGAGTAAGAATAGCAGATGACAGTATCGCGGTAGATGCCGGGGATATACGGGACTTCGGCATTGTCATAGACCAGCTCGCGATAGGGCTCGTCGGCAATGATATAGATCGGGTGGCCGTATTCCGCGCTCTTGCGCTCGAGCAGGGCTCCGAGGGCCGTGAGTGTCTCGCGGCTGTAGATCACACCGGAGGGATTGTTCGGAGAATTGACCAGAACGGCCTGCGTGTGCGGCGTGAGCGCGCGCTCCACAGCGGCGATATCGACCTGGAAATTCTTCGTATCGGGCGGGACCTCGACGAATTTGCCGCCGTTGTAGGACACAAAGACCTGATATTCCGGGAAATACGGGGCGATTGCGACGAATTCGGCATCGTCCACAGCCAACGCGCGGAGGACGGCGACAAGGGCTGGGGCCGCGCCGCAGGTGAAGAAGATGTTCTCCGGGCGGATCGTATCGCCGCTGCGCTGCGTCAGATCGTCGGCAACAGCCTGCTGGGCCTCCTTCGCGCCGCCTGCGGGCGTGTAGCCATGCAGAGCAAGGCTGTCACCCTCTAGAAGCTCGCGGATGATGGAGGCGACCTCCTCCGGCGCGGGTACGGAGGGATTGCCGAGCGAATAGTCATAGACATTTTCCTTCCCGACGACGGCTGCCTGACGGAGACCGTACTCGAACAGCTCGCGGATGCCGGACTTCTTTTCTCCCAAATGGACAAGGCTCTCCGAGATCATCCCTGCCCCTCCTTTCCATTTACTCCGTTTAAAATATGATAGATGCGGGCATTTTCCTCGCCCTGCAGGATGCGCATGCCGCCGAGGGCCAGCGCCTCCATTTCGTTTTCACCGGGCATGACGCAGACCGGCGCGATGAATTTGACGTAGTCCTCCACACGCTCCGTCAGCATTTTGGAGTTGGCCACGCCGCCCGTCAGAATGATGGCGTCGCAGTCGCCCTTGAGCACGATGGACAGCAGGCCAATGGCCTTGGCGATCTGATAGGCCTGCGCCTGGAAGATCAGGTCGGCATGGCGGTCGCCGTCGCGGATCATCTGCTCGATGACGCGGCAGTCGCTCGTGCCGAGGTGGGCATACATGCCGCCGCGGCCGCGGATCTTTTTCCGCATTTCCTCATAGGTATATTTGCCGGAATAGCAGAGCTTGATGAGCCCGAGCGAGGGCACGCAGCCGGAGCGCTCCGGGGAGAACTGGCCGTCGTCGTCGCCGACGGAGTCGATGATCTCGCCGTGGCGGTGCACACTGGCGGAAATGCCGCCGCCGAGATGCGCGACGATGAGGTTCAGCTCCTCATAATGCTTGCCGTGCTCACGCGCATAGCGCAGGGCCATGGCGCGGCTGTTGAGCACATGGCAGAAGCTGCGGCGCTCAATATCGACAAAGCCGGTGATCTTGGCGACGTCCGTCAGCTCGCCGGACGTCACGGCGTCGTAGATATAGGCGGGGATGCCGAGCGGCGCAGCGATCTCGCGGGCCAGCAGGCCGCCAAGGTTTGAGGCGTGCGGCTGGCTGAGGTCGTCGTCCACAAGGGCATGGCACAGGTCTTCGTTCACAAGGTAGCCGCCCGTCTTCAGGCCGAAGACAAGGCCGCCGCGGCCAATAACGGCTGCAAGCTCCTCCGGATGCACGCCGCTGCGGTCGAGGAAATCGCGGATGACGGCCAGACGCATCGGCACCTGATCGCCGATGCCATGATACTGCTGCAGTGCAGCGGCATCATGCTCCAGATTCTCCTGCAGAAGCTTCTTCGCCCCGTCGTAGAGCGCCAGCTTCGTGCTGGTGGAGCCGGGATTGATGATCAAAAGCTTCATTCTGCATTCTCCTCGCGGCTGCTGCTCATCAGTGCACAGACGAGCAGCGAATGGTACTTCTCTTCAAAGCTCGCGCTGCGGGAATTGAGTGCGATGGGGCACTTTGCACCCGTGACGACGCCGACCATTCTGGCCCCGGCGAACAGGACGAGCGACTTGACCATCATGTTGCCTGCCGCCATGCCGGGCACGAGCAGAATATCCGTCTCGCCGGTCACGGGGCTTTCATAGCCCTTGATCTGCGCGGACTCGCGGCTGAGGGCCAGATCGAGCGAGATGGGGCCTTCCACATAGCACGGGCCGAACGCGCCCTCGAGTGCGGCCTGCTTCAATGCCGCCGCATCGACGGTCTCGATGATCTTCGGGCTGACATTTTCGGCCGCGCAGACGGCGGAGACGAGCGGGCGCTCATAGCCGAGGCCGTGGAACATGGCGACGGCGTTGTGGGCGATGGCCTTCTTCCCTTCCAGATCCGGATTCGGGATCATGCCGCCGTCCGTCACGCCGAGCAGCTTCGGGTAGCCCGGCAGCTCCAGCAGCGCCACATGGGACATGGGGCGGCCAAGGCCGATGCCGGTCTGCTTGTTGACGACGGCCTTCAGAATGGTCGCCGTCTGCATCAGGCCCTTCTGCAGGAAGCCTGCGCGGCCTTCGCGCACGAGAGAAACGGCAATGGCGGCCGCCTCTTCGTCCGTTGCAGCGGGGATAACAGTCTCCGGTGCGATGGTGTGGCCGAGGCTGCGGCCGATGGAGAGAATCTCCTCCGGGTGGCCGATGAGCAGATAGTTCAGAATGCCCTCCTGCGCGGCGTGGAGCACGGCCTCGAGGGTGTGCGCGTCATGCGCGCACGCAACGGCAACGGTCTGGGGCCGGACTGCGCCGGCCCTTTCCCGAAGCTCGGTAAAGCTGTGGATCATGGTTCCTCCGATCTTAAAGCTGCACGGCATCATGCCCGGCGCGGTAGGCGCGCAGGTTCAGCTCGCGGAATTTCGGCGGGACGGTCTCGGCAATGACGGCTTCCCAATCGATGTCGTCCATGCCGAGCGCCTTGGCCATGGAGCCGAAGAGCACGATGTTCATGCATTTGGCATTGCCGAGCTGCTCGGCGATCTCGCCCGCCTTGAGCACATGGCAGCGGAAGTGCTGCTGCATGGCCTCCAGGCAGCCGTTGGGATACTCGCACAGACCGGCGGCAATGCTCGAAGATGCGATCTCGTAATCGTTGATGACGGCAACGCCGTCGGGCTTCAGATAGTCCGCATAGCGGACGGCTTCCATTTTCTCGAACGCGACGATGATGTCCGCCGCGCCCTTGCCGATCACGGGAGAATAGACCTTCTCGCCCCAGTGGACCTGCGTGGAGACGCTGCCGCCGCGCTGGCTCATACCGTGCACCTCGGACATTTTGACGTCATAGCCCGCCTTCATCAGGCCGTTGACCAGGACCTTGGCCGTCAGGATGGCGCCCTGACCGCCGACGCCGACAAGGAGTGCGCTCTTTGTTGCTTTCATGGCTCAGTTCTCCTTTCTGGAAATGGCGCCCTTCGGGCAGACCTGCGCGCAGACCGTGCAGCCGACGCACTGGTTCGGATCGATGTGGGCCTTCTTGTCGCGGATGGTGACGGCCGGGCAGGCTACCTTCAGGCAGCGCTTGCAGCCGACACATTTCTCCTCGTCCACCACGCATTGGCCGATGTCGTGCTTGATGCGCTTGATGAGCAGGCACGGGCGTCGCGTGATGATGGCAGCGGGGACCTCGGAGGCAAGCGCGTTCTGCACGGCCTGCTCCATGGCCTCAAGATCCTGCGGATCGACGATGTAAATATTCTTGTAGCCGTAGGCGGCGAGGATGTCCTCGATCTTCAGGGCCTCGGCGATGTCGCCCTGCAGGTTGCGGCCGCTGCCGGGGTTCTCCTGATGGCCGGTCATGCCGGTGATGGAGTTGTCGAGCACGACGGGGATGAGGTTGCCCTTGTTGTAGATGATCTCGGCCGCGCCGGTCATGCCGCTGTGGAAGAACGTCGAGTCGCCCATGACGCCGAAGACCTTGCGGTCCGTCTGGCCGGTCAGCTCGAAGGCCTTGGACATGCCCATGCCGATGCTGAAGCCGCCGCCCATACACACGACGCTGTCCAGCGCGCTCAAAGGCGCGGAGCCGCCGAGGGTATAGCAGCCGATATCGCCGGAGATCACGAAGTCCTTGTGGCGGGACATCGTATAGAAGAAGCCGCGGTGCGGGCAGCCGGGGCACAGCGCAGGCGGGCGGGACACGGCGGAGACGCCGACGTCGACCGTTTCAGCCTTCCGGCCGAAGATGCGCTCCTTCAGAAGCTGCGGATTCAGCTCATAGAGCTTGCCGGTCAGGCTCTTGCCCTCACAGGCGATACCGGCCGCGCGGATCTGGGATTCCATAAAATCGTCGAGCTCCTCGATGATGTAGAGCTTCTCGACCTTCTCTGCGAACGAACGGATGAGGTCCATCGGCAGCGGATTCGTCAGGCCGAGCTTCAGGAAGGACGTGTCCGCCGGGAAGGCGTCCTTCGCATATTCATAGGCAATGGAGGCGGAGATGACGCCGACCTTGGTGCCGTTCAGCTCCATCCGGTTCAGCGGGGACGTGCAGCCGTAGGCCTCGAGAGCCTCGAGCGTCTTTTCCAGCTTCGGGTGGTTCAGGAAGGCATTTGCCGGGGAGGCGATGTTCTTGCGCGTATTGCGGGCATAGGGCTTGGCCTCCTGCTCCTCACGCTCGCCGAATGTCACGATGCTCTTGGAGTGCGCCACGCGCGTCGTGGTGCGGAAGAGCACGGGAATGTCGAACTGCTCGGAAATGCGGTAGGCCTCACGCATGAAGTCCAGGCATTCCTGCGAATCGGACGGCTCGACCATGGCCAGCTTCGCTGCGCGGGCATAGTGGCGGTTATCCTGCTCGTTCTGGGAGGAGTGCATGCTGGGATCGTCTGCGGAGACAATGACGAAGCCGCCGCCGACGCCGTTGTAGGCAGCCGTGAAAATGGGGTCTGCCGCAACGTTGACACCGACATGCTTCATCGCACAGAGGCTGCGCACACCTGCGAGGCTTGCGCCGTAGGCCACTTCCGTCGCGACCTTTTCGTTCGGCGCCCACTCACAGTAAAGCGAATCACGATACTGGGGCAGCGCCTCGAATACCTCCGTGCTGGGGGTACCGGGATAAGCGGAACAGACTTTTACGCCGGCTTCATAGGCGCCGCGCGCAATGGCTTCGTTGCCGGAGAACAGAATTCGATCCAATGCGATTACCACCTTTCTGCGAAGTGCTTCTACGCAATTCGTACAAATTAATTTTATGCAAAGACTTGAAAATTGTAAAACACGATAATATAATAACGATATTAGATTTGCTTATAGCATGAAGGAAAGGAAATGTGCCTATGACGATCGCGCAGGTGCTCTATGTGCTGGAGATCGCGGACTGCCGCAGCATTTCGGCGGCCGCAGAGCGGCAGTTTATTTCCCAATCGGCGCTGTCGCAGCAGATCCAGCGGCTCGAGGGCGAGCTTGGCTATCCCCTGTTCGTCCGCACGCCCCGCGGGCTGACGCTGACGGCAGCGGGCGAGACGTTCTGCCGGGAGGCCCGGCCGGTCGCAGAGCAGTGGCAGCGGCTCTGCAGCGCCGTCAAGCCGGACGGACGGCGCGGGCGCAGGCTGCGCATCGGTATGGGCGCGCGTGTGTACTCCAACCGGCTGTTTCAGGATATTGCGCGCTATTTTGACAGCCACCCCGAGATCGATGTGACGTTCGTCACGGAGGCCGGGCTCGACGTGCTGGCGGGTCTGCGCGACGGCTCCATCGATCTGGCGCTCGACCGCCTGCCCGCTGGAGAGGAGGGCGACCCTTCCCTGTTCGTCTGCGACCTTGTGCAGGAGCGCCAGTGCGTGCTCATGTCGCCGGACGATCCCCGCGCAGCCCTCCCCTGGCTGTCGTTCGGCGATCTGCAGGGCTGCAACATGATCTCCGGCCTTGAAAACTCGGCCGAGGACCGCATGCTCCGCCGCACCTGCCAGGAATATGGCATTTCTCTCAGCCGTGTTTACCGCTCCGACGGCATCGAGACGAACATGCGCCTTGTGCGCGACGGCATGGGCGTCGTGCTCGGGCCGGAGTCGTTCGCATCCTACTACGGCGTGTCGGCCGTGCCGCTGCACCCGGAGACCTTTGTATCGCTGAAATTCATCTGCCTGCAGAACGGCATGAAGAAAAAAGACGTGCAGCTCTTCCGCTCCTATCTCTGCGGCGTCTGCCGCAGGCGCGGAACGGCATGTGAGCGCTGCACCTCGCCATGTACTTGATATAAAAACCGCACCGGCGCTGCCGGTGCGGTCGTTATTTTTATTACTCGTTCGGATAGGTCTCAAGGAAGGCGTGGAAATGGCGCATCGGCAGATCGTGGCCCTTGACGATGCGGACGTTCGGAATGGACTCGCGGTCCTCATACAGCGCCTTCACGGCGGCGATGACATAGTCCATGTGCTCCTGCGTCAGCTGGCTGCGGTTGACGGCAAAGCGCACAACGTTGCAGACCTCCGCCTTCTGCTCCGGGGTTTTGAGGTCGTACTCCATGGAATAGTTGCCAAGCTCTGCCGTGCGGATGCCATAGCGGCGGATGAGCTCGATGGAGAAGCCCTGACCTGCGAAGCTCTCCGGCGCGCGCTTGTTGTCGAAGAATTCATCCATGTTGATGTAGACGCCATGGCCGCCTGCGGGCAGGACGACGCCCTTGACACCGGCCTTATAGAAGCCCTGAGCCAGATATTCGCACTGCTTGACGCGCTGGTCGAGATAGTCGAAGTTCTGGCACTCATACAGACCGGCGGCCAGCGCCATGATATCGCGGCCGGACATGCCGCCGTAGGAGTCGTTGCCGTAGCAGGAGATCTGCTTGACCTTGAGCTGGATGCCGACATCGTTTTTGACCGTGCCATCCTCGTTGAAGTCCGAGAAGTTCTTCCAGAACAGGCCGCGGTCGCGGAAGGCCAGAATGCCGCCCATGTTTGCGTGGCCATCCTTCTTCAGCGAGGCCGTGAAGCCGTCGCAGCAGGCAAACATTTCCTTTGCGATCTCTGCAATGGACTTGTCGGCGCAGCCTTCCTCATTGACCTTGATGAAGTAGGCGTTCTCGGCCCAGCGCGCGGCATCGAGCATGAACGGGATGCCGTACTTATGGGCGATGCGGCTGCTCTCGCGCAGGTTGGCAAGCGAGACGGGCTGGCCGCAGACCGTATTGTTCGTGATGGTCGTGTAGACGAGCGGAACGTTCTCCGGCCCGAGCTTTACGATAAGCTCCTCGAGCTTTTCGGTGTCCATGTTGCCCTTGAACGGGTTCTTTTCATAGGTGCCGCCCTCCGGGACCTCCCAGAGCAGCTCCTTGTTGTAGAGGTTGCGCGGGATGGAGCCCATCTGCTTGATGTTGCCCTCGGTCGTGTCGAAGTGGCCGTTCGAGGGAATGGTGAAGACCTTGCCGGGATGGCGCTGGCCGAGGATCTTGCGCACGAGCTCGAACAGGACGGCCTCTGCGGCGCGGCCCTGCGGCAGGATGAACGTGTTCGGGCGCTCCATCTGCGCGGCGCCGCCGTTGAACAGGCCACCCTCATATTCGCACAGATACAGCTCGTCCATCATGCGGTCGATGTCCTTGCAGTTCGTGCGGACGAGATCGATGACGTGCTTCTGATCGTTGCCGCGCTCGAAGCAGTCGCGCAGGGCGTCCAGCAGGACGTAGTAGCCCTTGTTGCGGCCGTAGGATTCGTCGCCGAGGAACATGGCCGACCACTGCACATCGGTCATGGCCGTCGTGCCGGAATCGGAGAGCATGTCCACCGTCAGCATGCCTGCGGGGAAGGCAAATTCATTGTAGTGCGTGGCCTTGAGGGCGCGTTCGCGCTGTGCAGCGGTGACGCGGGGGATGTCCCGCGTGACATAAGTAAAGGAGCGCGGGGTAGCAACGTTCAGGGGATATTCTTCGTGATTCATACTGACCTCCATGATTCGGCGCAGAGCGCCGTGATTCTGGATACCCCGGTCATCGACCTGCGGCAGGGCTGCAGTGGCGACTGGCGGACAGTATCGGGCGCGCGGCTGATCCGCCGCCTCCCCATCATCATGCCATGAAACGGACCGTTTGTCAACGGAGAAATTTTTCACGTCCGCCGCTCATGGACAAAACTCCGAATGAATGAAATTTCGCATTGTATCCGGAAAATCTGCAATTTTAAAACAGAAAGGATTTGTAACACTTGTAACTTGTGGATGATTTTTCATTATATGTTAAAGTTGTCCAAAAAATATATCCTCTTGACATCGTTTTTTGTTCATGATATGATGCCACCAGAAAGATTTCGCACACCAAGGGAGGAATTGCCGTTGCACATAATGTCGAAGCTCTGATGATCATTTTCTCTGCGACCGGTTTCCCTTCCACCGCCAGGAGGCGGTTCGTTGATCCCTCTGTTCGACGGTACGTTTTGTATTCGCGCCACTCATTTCAGGTTTCAGGAAGGAAGTATTCTCATGAATAACAAATTGGAACGCAAATACGGTCTTTTCACCGCGATTTGCATGGTTGTTGGCATTGTCATCGGTTCCGGCGTTTTCTTCAAGGCACAGACGATCCTCCAGATCACAAACGGTGATATGCCGCTCGGCGTCATCGCATGGCTCATCGGCGGCGCGATCATGCTCGCCTGCATCCTCACATTCGCCGGTATGTCCCAGAAATATGAAAAGGTCAACGGCATCGTGGACTATGCCGAAGCGACGGTCGGCCCGAAATACGGCTATTATATGGGCTGGTTCCTGTCCACGATCTATTATCCGTCCCTGACGGCGGCTCTGGCTTGGCTCTCCGCCCGCTATACACTCGTGTTCCTCACGACGATGTTCCCGAATATGCCGCTGCTCATCCACATCAACGAGGGCGGCGTTGTGGTCGGCCCGGAGTGCATCGCGCTCATGCTGTTCTACCTCTGCTGCTCCTACGCTGTCAACGCGCTTTCCCCGAAGCTCGCCGGTAAGATCCAGGCGTCCACCACGGTCATCAAGCTCATCCCGCTCGGCGTCATGGCGATCGTCGGCGTCATTGCCGGTCTCGCCTCGGGTCAGCTGACGGAGAACTTTGTCGCCCCTCCCCTCGCCGTTGTGGGCAGCAAGGGCAGCATCCTCTTCGCAGCCGTCTGCGCAACCTCCTTTGCCTATGAGGGCTGGATCATTGCAACAACCATCAACTCCGAGCTGAAGGATTCGAAGCGCAATCTTCCGAAAGCCCTCACAGTCGGCGGCATCATCGTCATCGCCACCTACCTGCTGTACTACATCGGCGTGACCGGCGGTGCATCGAACGCGGAGCTGATCGAAAAGGGCGCGACCGTTGCCTTTACGAACATCTTCGGCAACGTCATCGGCAACATCCTGAACCTCTTCATCGCCATCTCCTGCATCGGCACGATGAACGGTCTGATGCTCGCCTGCTGCCGCGGCGTCTATTCCGTCGCAGCGCGCGGCAAAGGTCCGGCCACCCATATGTTCTCCCGCGTCGATGAGCACACGAATATGCCCAACAACTCCGCCGTCATGGGCCTGCTGCTGTGCGGCTTCTGGGGTCTGTACTTCTACCTGTCCAACCTCGCCGGCACCTGGAGCCACAAGACGGTCTTCACGGGCACGATCTTCGAGAGCGTCCCCTTCCTGTTTGACCCGACGGAGCTGCCGATCATCACGATCTATGCGCTCTATATTCCGGTGTTCATCCAGTGGATCCGCAAGCAGAAGGGCACCTCCGTCTGGCAGCACTATATTCTGCCGATCCTTGCCATCTGCGGCTCGGTCTTCATGGTCATTGCCTGCCTCGTCAGCCATGGCATGGGCTGTTTCTGGTATCTTATCGTGTTCGCCTTTGTGATGGTGCTCGGCGGTCTGCTCAACCGCAGAACGCAGCGCACCGTGCGGGCCGCTGGCGTCTGAGCCGGTTTGCTCTAATGAGAAACAGAGTCCCCTCTGCATCAGAACGGTGCGGAGGGGACTCTGCGTATATGAATGAATAATGAATACTGAAAAATGGGACAAAGACCCTGCCGACTGTCACAAGGTATTCTGCATATAGATCTGAGAGAGCTGAGCTTTTCATCGATGAGTCCGGCGATTTTGGCGAGGATCGATAAAACAGAAAACCCGAACCATCCCATAATCGGGAACGTCCGGGTTTCTATATCCTGGTGGAGACTAATGGACTCGAACCATCGACCTCCTGCGTGTGAAGCAGGCGCTCTAACCAGCTGAGCTAAGCCTCCGTAGCACGAATATTATAGCACAGGATCTGAAAAAATCAAGCCCTATTTTTCACAGACCGGAAAATTGGTTCCCCGGCAGGTGTGTTTTGGCCTGCCGGGGAATATGCTATGCCAGCGTGCGCTCAATGCGCGCCGTGATCTCCTCACAGCGCTGCAGGATATGCTCCAGATCATGGTGCACGAACTGCCCGTTCCGGAGAAGCGGCCTGCCCTGCACATAGACGCTGTCGATCTGCTCGCCGCTTCCGGCATAGAGCAGATTCGTCAGAATGCGACGCCGGTTCACCGTGCACAGTGTCTCCGTCCGCACAAGGGAGAAATCCGCCTGCCAACCCTCTGCAATACGGCCGACGTCTCGATAGCCGAGCGCACGCATTCCCTGCTCCGTCAGCATGGCGTAGCACTGCCCTGCCGGGAGTACTGTCGGGTCAAGCGTGCGGACCTTCTGCAGGTAGCTGCCGAGCCGAGCCTCGCGCAGCAGGTCACGGTTTGCGCTGGAGGCCTCGCCGTCGCAGCCGAAGCCGACGCGCGCGCCGGATGCCAGCAGCTCCGCAATGGGCGGCGCACCGTCCGACAGCTTCATATTTGTCGAGGGACAGTGCGCCACAACGGCGTGCGACTGTGCCAGCAGCGTGATCTCCTCCTGCGTGAGCCAGATGGAGTGCGCAAGGATCGTGGACTCATCCAGGACACCGAGATGCGCCAGCTCCTCCGCCTCTCCGCGGCCGGTCCAAGCTCGGATACGTTCCGTCTCGGCCTTCCCCTCAGCGAGATGTGTGTGGTAGAGCAGGCCGCGCTCGCGCGCAAATTGCTTGAGGGCCCGCATTAGCTCCGGCGTGCAGGCCGGACGTCCCTGCGGCACGGCAGCCGTGCGCAGCAGTCCCCTGCCGTGCCATTTGTGGTACAGCTCCTCCGCCTGCCGCAGGCATTCGTCCACCGGCGTGACGCGGATCTGGTCGTTCTCGGCGATATCCGTCGCGCCGATGCCGAAGGTCACGCGCAGACCGGCGTCCTGATAGGCTTGCACAACAGCGTCGATGTGCGGATGGTAGGTCATTTCATTGATGGCCGTCACGCCATAGCGGATGCTCCGCAGACAGCCGAGCAGCACGCCATAGTACCACTCGTCCTCCGTGAGCGACCACTGTGCCCGGAGCATGCGCGTGAGCCACTGCGTGATGTTCAGGTCGTCGAGCGGGCCCTGCGTCAGGCTCTGCACCATGTGCGTGTGCAGATCAGCCATGCCGGGCAGCATCAGAAGACCAGATGCCTCGACAATGGGGCAATCGGCCTCCAGATGGGGTGCGATCGCCGCAAAGCGGCCGTCCCGGATGAGGACGTCGGCCTGCGTGGTCGTTCCTGTTTCGAAATCGGGGAGCATTGCCCCGCGGATCAGCAGCATCGCAGTGCCTCCGCCGCAGCCGTGAACAGCCGCCCGCGTGCCTGTGCGTCCATCGGGGCGGCTGCACCAGTTGCATAGTTTTCTGCAAGATAGGCCAGCGAGGCCGCATGCATGCCGAGAATGGATGCCAGCACGAACAGGGCGCTCGTCTCGCCGTCCAGCGCACTGACGCCAAGCTCTGCCCAGCGGGCAATGCGCGCCGGGCCGCCGGGGGCCCACGGCGTCTCGAGCGAGGTGCAGTCGTGACTGCGGAACAGGCCTGCATCGGGTACGCCGCAGCTCAGCAGCGCGCCGAGCAGGGGCATATCCGCCACGGCGGGATAGGACGGGTCGATGTATTCGCGCGTCGCGCCCTCACCGCGGACCGCGCCGGAGGCTGCCAGCAGCGTGCCCGGCTCCAGCTCCGGCTGGATGGCGGGGCAGGCCGCGATCTTGATGAGGGACTCCGCGCCAAGATGGTGCAGCTCCTCCACGGCGATGGCCATGGGCATGCAGCCGAAGCCGCAGCTCATCACTGTGAGCGGTTCGCCGCGCCATATGCCTCGCCAGGTCGCATATTCGCGATAGCAGCCCTGCTGCACGGGGCCCTCCAGCAGCACGGCATAGAGCGGGACCTCCTGCGGATCCGGCACAAGGATGACGCGCGGCGTCACGGCATCGATGCCGAGGTGGTGCATCGTACCGTCGGTATGGACAAGTTTCTGACTTCCAAAGCTCATTTCGATCCCTCCAGCAGCTCGGCTGCGCGCATGGCTATGCGCGTGGCAGTTTCGATCCGGCGCGCCAGATGCTCCGGGTCGGCATAGGCCCCGTAGACGTTGGCGTTCGGGTCTGCGAACATGGAACCAAGCGCGACGCAGATGCTTGCGGTACGCAGGCCGAGCAGGTGGCCATAGGTGAAAAGCAGGCCGGACTCGTTCTCCACGACAAGTACGCCGGTGTCGATCCATTTCTGCATACGCTCCCGCAGACCGGGATGGGCGGCCTTGGACTCCATATAGAACGCATCGTGGCTGCGGTACAGGCCGACGCGCACGGGCTCGTCCAGCTCCTGCGCAGCGCTGCACAGCGCGCGGACGAGCAGCGGGTCTGCAACGGCCGGGAATTCCGGCGGCACAAGCTCATAGCTTGCGCCCTCGCCGCGGACGCAGCCACTGGCAATGACGATGGTCCCCGGGGCCAGATCGGGCTGCACGCCGCCGCAGGTGCCCACACGGATAACGGCCTCCGCTCCCGCGGCAGCAAGCTCCTCCAGTGCGGCGGCAACGCAGGCACAGCCCATGCCGCTGCTTGTGACGGCGATATCTGCGCCGCCCGGTGTTTTGCCGGTATAGGTCGCAAATGTTCCCCGGTGGGCCGTAAACGAGGCCTCTGCGAACAGCGCGGCCATCTTGCGGCTGCGCTGCGGATCACCCGGCAGAAGCACAACGGGCGCGGAGCGGCGCAGGCCGGTGCGGCAGAGGGTGCCGTCCGGCTCGCGCGGCGGGTCAAGGGTCAGGTAGGCTTTTTTCATAGGCTCCTCCAAATTATCTGTGATAGACTGCGCGCGTTCGACAAATTTTGCGGATTCTCAATTTATTCCGACTTCGTTCATAGATTTTTCAAATGTCCCCGGTATACTCATACTCGTAAGAACGATACCGAACCTGCCGCGGTAACGGGCTTACTGGTCCATCTTTTCATTTTTATCTCTCTTTTTATTTTCCCCTCTCTCATTTCTGTAGCGGATCCCCGGTCGTCCATCCCCCTCGGACGGCCGGGGATTTGCTGTATTCAGCCGCCGGTCGAACGCCGCTCCACCTGCGTGCCGAAATAAAACGAGATCACGACCGTAAAGATCGTGAGGAACTGCTGCGCGCTGACTGCGCCCGTCACGGCCAGCCTGCAGAATACGACGGTCAGGGCGATCGTCACAAGAGACTTGACGCAAAGAAGCCGCTCAAGCCGCTGCCGCATGGCACTCACCTCCCGGCCAGACTATGCCGCAGTACAGCCCGATGTGCAAACAGGCGCGGAGCAGAGGGATCTGCTTCGCGCCTGCGTTTTGCGTATGAGGATCAGAGACCGTCGTCCTCGTCGAACTCGAACTCGAGCGGCTCGCCGCACTTCGGGCAGTCGACGGAATCGTTGAGGAGCGTCTCCTCGTCCAGATGGAGGACCTCGCCGCACTTCGGGCAGGTCACTTCATACATGGTGTCGTCGTCATAGTCGAAGTCTTCGCCGTCGTCGTCCATGAAGCCGTCCTCTTCGTCATCGTCGTCCATCAGGTAATCCTCGATGGCGTCGAGATCATCCTCAATCTCATCGAGCTCATCCGAGACAGCCTCGGCATTTTCCTGCAGATCGCCAATTGCACCGGTGACCTCCTGCAGCAGCTCGACGATCCCGGAGATCATCTTGCCCTCGGGGGCCTCCTGGTCCAGCTTCAGGCCGTCCATCAGGCCCTTCAGATATGCGGACTTTTCAGAGAGATTCATAGCGTTCTCCTTTCCAGATGTGGGCCGGATCAGCCCTTGGCGCGGCCCAGATATTCGCCCGTGCGGGTATCAATAGAGATCTTGTCGCCCTCGTTGATGAACAGGGGCACGCGGACCTCGGCACCGGTCTCAAGCGTAGCGGGCTTCAGCGTGTTGGTGGCGGTGTTGCCTGCAAGGCCCGGCTCGGTCTTCGTGACGACGAGATCGGCAAAGTTCGGAGCCTCGACGCTGAACACGCTGCCCTTGTAGGACAGGATCGTGCACTGGTCGTTCTCCTTGACGAACTTGAAGCTGGCGTCGAGAATGTTCTCGTCGACCGGCGTCATTTCAAACGTCTCCGGATCCATAAAATAATACAGGTTGCCGTCGTTATAGGAATAGTCCATCTTTCTGCGCTCGATGTAAGCGGTGGGATACTTGTCGTTCGGGTTGAACGTCGTCTCGGTAACGCCGCCGGTGATGACATTGCGCATCTTGACGCGGACAAAGGCTGCACCCTTGCCGGGCTTGACGTGCTGGAACTCGATGATCTGCATCACCTTGCCGTCCATGTCAAACGTAACGCCGTTCCGGAAATCACTGACTGAAATCATTGGTTTATCCTCCTGTGTTCCTCTCGAATACCATATCTGTTCCGAAGGTAAAAAAATGCGTTTCTATTTTAACCGATTTGTCAAAGAAATTCAAGTCTTTCGGCAAATTTCTCTGAGTTATCACCGCTTAAAGGATGGTCAGCTCCTTCGGGCTGTGCGTGATGACCTCGCAGCCGCCCTCGCGGAAGATCACGACATCCTCGATGCGGACGCCGAATTTGCCCGGAATGTAGATGCCCGGCTCTGCGGAGCACACAGCGCCGGCAGGGATCGGGTTCTCGTTGCGCGGGGTGCAATTCGGCGCTTCGTGGATCTCGAGACCGAGGCTATGGCCATAGCTGTGGCCGAAATACGGGCCGTAGCCGGCCTCCGTGATGATGTCGCGGGCAGCGCCGTCGATGCTCTTGCCGCTCGCTCCTGCGTGGCTGGCCGCAATACCGGCGAGCTGGGCGCGCAGGACGGTGTCGTAGACCTTACGCATCTCCTCGGTCGCATGGCCGAGGGCGACGGTACGGGTCATATCGGAGCAGTAGCCCTGATACAGCACGCCGAAGTCCATGGTCACGAAGTCGCCGTCCTGCAGGACGCGGCTCCCGGCGACGCCGTGCGGCATGCTCGTGTTCGGTCCGGAGACGACGATCGGGTCAAAGGACAGGCCCTCTGCGCCGTTCTTATACAGGCAGTAGATCAGCTCGGCCTCGAGCTCCTTCTCGGTCATGCCGGTGTGGATGCGAGTGCAGACCTCGGTGAAGGCGCGATCCGTGATCTCCTGCGCCTTGCGCATGCGGGCAAGCTCCCAGTCCTCCTTGCTGGCGCGGAAGGCGTTGATCTCCTTCTGCAGCGGAACGAACTTGACGGGAAGCGCGGCCTCAAAGCCGTTGAGCTCTGCGACGGTGAGATATTCGTCCTCAAAGCCGAGCGTCTCCACGCCGAACTCGTCCAGCGTGGTCTTCAGCGCCTGCATCATCGGATTGTTCAGGCCGATCTCCACGACCTCAAAGCCCTTGAGGTTCTTCTGCGCGGACTCGATGTAGCGGCTGTCGGTGAAATAGCGAGCGCCCTGCGCGGAGACAACGGCAACGCCCTCGGCGATGTCAAATTCCGCCGCATACATGCGGCTGTAGCGCGAGGTCAGCAGAAGGCCCTGCACGCCGTCGTGCAGCAGAGAACGGTATTTTTCCAGATTGGTCATGTTTCTACTCTCCTTTTTCGCGCCATGGCGAGAAACGGCAGCTCCAGCAGGTGCCGCAGCTTCAGCCAGACGGTATGATTATGAATGGATCGCACGGCGATCGCCGTGATCCCGGCGCGCTTTGCGCCGAGCACATCGGTATAGATCTGGTCGCCCACGAGTGCGGTCTGCTGCGGAGCGGCTCCGTAGCGGGCCATGGCCTCCCGGATGCCGCGTGTGCCGGGCTTGGCGGCATGCGTCACGCAGGGAACGTGATATTGCTGCGAGAAATGCGGCACGCGCTGCTTATGGCTGTTGGAGACGATGCAAAGCGTGATGCCTGCATCCTGCATCCCGGCGATCCAGTCCAGAAGCGGCTGCTCCGGCCGGTCCGTCGTGTAGGGAAGCATGGTGTTGTCAAAGTCCATCAGCAGCAGACGGATGCCGTGCTCACGAAGAAACGCCGGGCGGATCTGCGTGATGGTTTGGAAAATGAAGTCAGGTAAAAATGACAGCATATTCTCCTCGGGTATTCCATAGGTTGATTCTGAGGTTCCCATGTTCAGGGTTCTCCTTATTATAGCACGCAGGGGGAGGTTTGTCTATTGCCTGTTCCGGTGTATTTGGCGGCAAATTGTAAAGAAATTGCAACATTTACCGGCCGGGCCGCCGTGCTCGGCCTCGGCTTTCTGCCGGATGGCGGGGCCCGCATCCCGGCGTGTCCGCTGCAGGGACATATGGCCGTCATCGACGACGCCGTCCTGCCGCAGCGCGTTCCGGAGGAGACGCTGGACCGGCTTGCAGCCCGGTGCGGCGGGGGGTGTTGTCTGGATTTTCTGCGCACGCCCGGCCCCGTGCACCGCGCCGTGGCGCAGGGCCTGCAGCGGCGGCTCGGGAATGCCCCGATGCTGCTGCCCGCGGCTTATCACGCCTTTGCGCCGGAAGCGCTGCCGGTCCTCTCCTGCCTGCGGCCCTGCAATGCATGGGACGGCTTTGTCCGGTCGGCGGAGCGGCGCTTCCCGAACGGCTGGGCGCTGGAGCTGACGCCGTGGGAGGCAGAGCTTCCGGCCCCGCCGCTCCCCTATCCCGGCGGCATGCTCCCGGCCGCGCTGTGCAGCTGCGAGAAAAGCCCGGCAGGCCTGTGCTACTTTGACACGCCGGAGTCGCTCCGGCAGAAGCTGGCGCACGCAGCGGCACATGGCTGCCGCTGTGCCATCGGCCTGTGGCAGGAGCTGCAGCCGTTTTTCCCGGAGCGGGATGGATAAGACCGGGATGCGGCTGCGCGCAGCTTTTCCGTGTGCGGCATAGAAATGCTCCCCATATGAGGATGGTGATCTTTACTTCACTGTCTCTCATAGAGGGAGCATATTCTGTTTCGCGCTTTACGCAGAGATGGACTTGGCTCAGCCGATCAGCTCGCAGACGAGATCCGTATAGGCCGTCGGGTCTTCGAGCGGGAGGTTTGCCATCAACAGGCCCTGATCGTAGAGAAGCTCTGCCAGCTTTTTGGCGCGCTCCGGATCGGATTCCCTGCTCTCGGACAGACGCTGCAGCAGCGGATGCTCCGGGTTGACCTCCAGAATGCGGCCGCAGTGATAATCGGACGACGGGTCGACCGTGTGCATGTACTTCTCCATCTCGAAGCTCATGCCGCCGTCCGGGACCATAGTCACGGCATGGCTGCCCAGCTCCGTCGAAACGCGTACGTCCTTGACCTTCTCACCGAGGCTCTCCTTCAGGAAGTCCACGCCAGACTGGAAGGCCTTGGCCTTCTCCTCGGCGGCTTTTTTCTCCTCCTCGGTCGCAAGGTCGAGATCGTCGGTCAGAATGTTGCGGAACTCATGCTCGGCGTAGGTATTGAGCGTCTGCGGAATGAACGTGTCGACCTGCTCCGTCATGAGCAGCACATCAAAGCCGCGTTCACGCAGCAGCTGGGTCTGCGGAAGCTGCGAAAGGCGCGCTGCGCTGTCGCCGGTGGCAAAGTAAATGTGCTTCTGGGATTCGGGCATGGAGTCGCAGTATTCCTTGAGCGTGATGTCCTTCCCCTCTTTGTCGGAACGGAACTCCACGAGGTCCTGCAGCAGGTCCTTGTGCATGCCGTAATCCGAGACGAGGCCAAACTTCAGCTGGCGGCCGAAGGCGGCATAGAATGTCTCATATTTCTCACGGTCGTCCTTCAGCATGCGCTCCAGCTCGGCCTTGATCTTCTTTTCGAGGTTGGCGGCGATGACCTTCAGCTCTCTCGTGTGCTGCAGCATCTCGCGGCTGATGTTCAGGCTCAGGTCCTGCGTGTCGACCACGCCGCGGACGAAGCGGAAGTGCTCCGGCAGCAGGTCGGCGCAGTTTTCCATGATGAGCACGCCGGAGGAATAAAGCTGCAGACCGGCCTTATAGTCGCGGGTGTAGAAGTCATACGGGGCCTTCGCCGGGATATACAGCAGGGCCTTATAGGTCACGGCGCCCTCGACGCCGAAGTGCAGCACGCTCAGCGGCTTTTCGTAGTCGAAGAATTTTTCGTGATAGAAGTTGTTGTACTCCTCCTCCGTGACATCCTTCTTGGCCTTCTGCCAGATCGGGATCATGGAGTTGAGCGTCTGCTCCTCGCGGACGGTCTCATACTTCGGCTCCTCGCCCTCCTTCGGCTCGTTCACGAGCTTCTGGCTGGAGACCTCCATGCGGATCGGATAGCGGATGTAGTCGGAATACTTGCGGACAAGGCTGCGCAGGCGGTATTCGGACAGATAATCGGAATACTTGTCCTCGTCCGTGTCGGCCTTGAGCGTCAGGATGACGTCGGAACCGGCGGCTGCGCGCTCGCACGGCTCCATGGTGTAGCCGTCTGCGCCCTCGGACTCCCACTTCCAGGCTTCGTCGCTGCCGAAGCGGCGGGAAATAACCGTGACCTTCTCGGCGACCATGAATGCGGCATAGAAGCCGACGCCGAACTGACCGATGATGTCGATATCGTCGCTCTTCTCCATTTCCTTCTTGAAGCGGAGTGAGCCGCTGTGAGCGATGGTACCGAGGTTCTCCTCCATCTCCTCGCGGGTCATGCCGATACCGTTATCGGAAACGGTCAGCGTGCGCGCTCCCTCATCCGTGGACAGATGAATGGCAAAATCGCTCCGGCTCAAGCCGACGGTGTCGTCCGTCAGGGCCTGATAGGCCAGCTTGTCGATGGCATCGGAGGCGTTGGAGATCAGCTCGCGCAGGAAGATCTCGCGGTGTGTATAGATCGAATTGATCATCAGGTCCAGCAGGCGTTTCGATTCTGCCTGAAACTGTTTCTTTTCCATATGGATCAACTTCCTTATTTCGTATTGGCACTCTTAGTGCCTGAGTGCTAAATCCTATTATAGCCGCTTTTCCGTGTTTTGCAAGAGCTGTCACAATTTTTTTACACTTTCTTTTCTGCAGAATCTGTGGTACACTGTTGCCGAGGTGATTCCAATGATTACGATCAGCGATCTTGCGCTGCAATATAGCGGAACGTTCCTGTTCCAGCATGTCGATCTGCAGTTTACCGCCGGCAATTGCTATGGTGTGATCGGCGCAAACGGTGCGGGCAAGTCCACATTCCTGAAGCTGCTCTCGGGCGAGCTGGACTCCACGAAGGGCACGATCTCCATCAAGCCGGGCCTGCGCATGTCCGTCCTGAAGCAGGACCAGTTCCGTTACGATGCCTATACCATCCTCGACACGGTCATTATGGGCAACCAGCGCCTGTATGATATCATGAAGCAGAAGGACGCTCTGTATGCCAAGCCCGATTTTTCCGATGAGGACGGCCTGCTGGCTTCGGAGCTGGAGACGGAGTTCGCAGAGCTGAACGGCTGGGAGGCCGAGTCCGATGCCAGCCGCATCCTGCAGGGCCTCGGTGTGCCCGTGGAGCTGCACAACGACCGTATGGCCGACACCGACGGCCGTATCAAGGTCAAGGTCCTGCTGGCACAGGCCCTGTTCGGACAGCCGGATATCATCCTGCTCGACGAGCCGACGAACAACCTCGACATTGAGTCCATCAACTGGCTGGAAAATTTCATCCTGGACTACGAGGACAACGGCCTTGTCATCGTCGTGAGCCATGACCGCCATTTCCTGAATACCGTCTGCACGCATATCGTCGATATCGACTACGGAAAGATCCGCATGTATGTCGGCAACTACGACTTCTGGTATGAGTCGAGCCAGCTCATGCAGAACCTCATTCGCAGCAAGAACAAGCGCAATGAGGAAAAGATCGCCGAGCTGCAGGCCTTTATCTCCCGCTTCTCTGCCAACAAGGCCAAGAGCAAGCAGGCCACGGCCCGCCGCCGCCTGCTCGATAAGCTCAGCGTCGAGGAGATGCCTGCTTCGTCCCGCCGCTACCCCTTTGTCGGGTTCACGCAGGAGCGCGAGGTCGGCAAGGACATCCTGTTCGTGACGGACGTCTCGAAGACCGTCGACGGCGTGAAGCTGCTGGACAAGGTTTCGTTCATCGTCAACCGCGGCGACAAGATCGCTTTTGTCGGCGAGAACGAGGTCGCGCAGACGACCATGTTCAAGATCCTCATGGGCGAGCTGGAGCCGGATGAGGGCACGGTCAAATGGGGCGTTTCCACGTCGCAGAGCTACTTTCCCAAGGACAACAGCGAGTATTTCGACGGCCACGACGAGACGCTTGTCGACTGGCTGCGCCAGTTCTCCGAAAAGAAGGATGACGTGTATCTGCGCGGCTTCCTCGGGCGGATGCTGTTCTCCGGCGAGGATGTGTTCAAATCCGTTAAGGTGCTCTCCGGCGGTGAGAAGGTCCGCTGCATGCTCTCGCGCATGATGCTCTCGGGAGCGAACGTGATCCTGCTCGATCAGCCGACGAACCATCTGGACATGGAGTCCATTCAGGCCGTGAACAAGGGCCTCATCGCCTTCCCGGGAAATATCCTGCTGGCCAGCCACGACCACGAGATGCTGCAGTCCGTGGCGAACCGCATCATTGAATTCCGCCCGGACGGCACGATCTGCGACCGCCTCGGGACATACGACGAGTATCTGGAGTATCAGGCGGCGCTGAAAAATTCATAAATCCGTCACCGATTTTCCACTGCTCCGTGATACGATAAGAATATCAGAAAGGAGCCGCTGGAAGGATGCGGCCCCGAAAAAGAAAGAGGCGACGCATATGGCCATCCGTCTGAATGAAGATAAGGAGCTTGTCGCGCAGATCCGCGAGGGGCTTCGCCGCCGTGGGGGCTACTGTCCCTGCAGGCTCGAAAAGACCGAGGACAACAAGTGCATCTGCAAGGAATTCCGCGAGCAGATGAAGGACCCCAATTTTGAGGGGTACTGCCATTGCATGCTGTACTATAAAACAAAAGACCCCATCAAGGAGGAAGCATCCCATGCTGAAGATCACAGCGACCAATTATGATGAACTCGTCGCGCGGGCGGACAGGCCTGTGCTGCTGGATTTCTGGGCGGAGTGGTGCGGCCCGTGCCGCATGGTCTCCCCCGTTGTCGAGGAGATCGCCGCGGCCCATCCCGAGATTGCCGTCGGCAAGGTCAATGTCGACGAAGAGCCGGCGCTGGCGCAGGCCTTCCGCGTGCAGAGCATTCCGATGCTCGTGCTGCTGCGGGATAATGCCGTTGTCGCTGCCGCCGTCGGCGCGCAGTCCAAAGAACAGCTCGAGCAGAAGCTCGGCCTGTAAGATAGCGCAAAAAACCGGGACGGTTAGATGGGTGTTCATAAAACAGTCAATGGAGCGTATCGATACAGATACGCTCCATTTCTCATATCAACATACTATGTAATGGGGTGCAGCCCCTTGGCTCTCCCTTTGGGAGAGCTGTCACCGTAGGTGACTGAGAGGGTCTTGCAGCCTTTTTCGAATGATAAGATCAATTTGTGTGC
>ERZ827181.211-NODE-211-length-86020-cov-6.640679_pt1 | contig 86020 bp, 90 predicted proteins | sample MGYA00519778_ERZ827181 | MGnify/ENA primary metagenome ERZ827181 (study PRJEB31778, sample SAMEA3449273) | human gut metagenome | biome: human gut; feature: human-associated habitat; material: faeces | place: United Kingdom | collected 2010/2012 ...
AACAGGCATCTGCCACCCTTTTAGCATCATCCAGAAACCTTAAAGCACAAAATGTAATTGCTCTTTTGAACAGTGTTAACAAAACATAACATAATATTGGAATTTAAGCATGTTTAAAATATAATTATTCAAGTAAACCTATGAGGGAGTATAAGATTATGCCTAATAACGAAAGTGTCGGAAAGAAAATAGTAGAAGCTTTGAAAAAACAAGCTGAAAATATGGACTTACAGGAAGAACAAATCAGCAGTTTTAATTCTGCTCCAGTTAGCAATCCTATAAATGATGATATTTTTTCTTCATCATCAGATGATATTTTTGCAGAACCAGCTAAACCTGCGAAAAACACCAACTTCTTTGATGATATAGAAGAGGAGAAAGATCCTTTCTTTGCAGAGCCAAAGCCAGTGCAGACTCCAGTTACAGAAACTATGAGTGATGCATTTGAAATGCCTGCAAATATTACAGTTTTAAAGAAACTTATTTCACAGCTTCCAAGCGGTGTTTCTAGACACACCGGTGCTCAGATTATTAAACAAACAATGGAAGCTCTTGGTATTTCTATGAAAAGTGTGCTTCAAGATGCACAACAAGTTCAAGAGAACTTAAAAGTATCCGCAAGAGAATGTCAGGCATCTATTCAGGAATACAAAAAACAAATTCTTGCTCTGGAAAAACAATCTCAGAGCTATCAAAAACAATATTCTGCACTTAATGATTTAATAAGTTTGTTCATACAAACAACGAAGTAAAAAAAGAGAGTTTTTAAACTCTCTTTTTTTTGCTATATTCCTTCCTCTTCAGAAGCTGTTTCTTCTGTTACTGCAGGCGCGGTAACTGTTACTCCTAATTCCTCAAGCGCCGCTCTTGCTTTTGGTGCGAGTGCTGTATCAGAAAAATTTTCTAATATGGTTTGATAGCACTCAATAGCCTCTGGCTTCATATCTCTAAGTTTGTAAACATTGCCGGCTTTGTAATAAAGCGGTGCAAGTTCTGTTGATGAAGAAACCAGCATCTGATTATCAAGTTTGATTTTAATTCCTATTAAACTTTCATTATCCTGCGGAGATAATAAAGCTCTGCCATAAATTTTTTGAGTGAGTTTGTCTATTGTTTCAGACATTTCTGTGATTGCTTCCTTTGATAGCTTGGATGATTTCTTTGCCGCAGATACGTCAAGACTAATAGCTGATAACAGCAAAAAACCCGCAAGTATTGATAAAATTATTTTTTTCATAATAAATTAACTACTCCTACCCCCATTATATCCTAACTCTATTATAATTAAAAGTTGATTTTTATTATCAATTAAATGTATGATTATTTTATGGAAAAGTTAATCTATAAAAAGTTTATTTTAGGTACCGGCGCATATTTAGATAAGGCTCTTGCAAAAGGGCTTGGCGGAGTGATATTCTTTACACGTGATATTCATTCAAAAGAGCAGTTTCAAGCTTTAATAAATGATATAAAACAAAAAGCTGTCTACAAATTATTTCTTTCTATAGATCAGGAAGGTGGAAGAGTTGAACGTACAGAAAACATACATGCACGGTATTTATCACCGCGATTTGCATATGAACGTGGTGAAGATTTTTTAAGAAATCAAGCAAAAAAAATAGCACAGGAACTTAAAGATTACGGTATAAATTTAAATTTCGCTCCGTGCGCGGATGTTAATACTAACCCTAAAAATCCTATAATAGGAGAACGGGCTTTTTCCAGTATAACATATGATGTCGTAAATGCTGTCAAAATAGTATCTGAAACGTATCGTCAAAATGGAATTATACCTTGCCTGAAACACTTCCCGGGACACGGTGATGCCTCTATGGACAGTCATCTGACTTTGCCTATTATAGATTTGCCTATGAGTACAATGGAAAATATACATATAAAACCGTTTAAGGAAAATCTTGATGCAGAAATGATTATGGTGGCACATCTGCATTGTACCTGTTTTGATAATGAGCCCATACCGGCATCCTTGAGTAAAAATGTTATTGGTTATCTAAGGAATGTTCTAAAATATGATGGTGTTGTGATTACTGATGATATGGTAATGAAAGGGGTACAGAATTTCGGAAGTGCAGAGGCCTGTAAAATGGCAATTAAGGCTGGTGTAGATATGTTTATTTTCAGAGATGCCGATGAAAATGCCGTTAACACAATAGAACAGCTTATTGTAGATGCCAAAGAAGATGAAGTTCTGATGGCAAAGATTCTAGAGTCGGACTTAAGAATAGAAAGTCTTAAAAAAGCGCGATTGAGTTAACTCAATCGCGCTTTTTAATTAATTTGTTATTACTAAACTGCACTTGCCGCTTTTTCAGCATCAAAACATTCTTTGCAGAGAACATCTCTTCCCTGTGTAGGGTTAAAAGGTACTTGCGTTTGTTTTCCACATTTAGCGCAAACCGCATCATACATTTTCTTCTTACCTCTGTGTTGTTGTTTCTTTGCCTTTCTGCAATTAGCGCATCTTTTTGGCTTATTTGTTAAACCCTTTTCTGCATAAAATTCTTGTTCTCCGGCAGTAAAAACGAATTCACAGCCGCAATCTTCACAAATAAGCGTTTCATCTTGGTACATGACATGTTCTCCTAAATAATATATAACCATGACGTATATATAGCGTCATGCACTCATTCTATACTTTTTTTCAGCCCGCGTCAAGTGTTAAAGCCCTAAAAATGTTAATAATTGCAACAAAACTTATTAAATTTTCCCTGTAGACCCGAAGCCGCCAGCACCGCGTTCTGTTTCAGAAAGCTCTGTAACAACTTCAATTTTTGCCTGTTCATATTTTGCAATAATCATTTGTGCAATACGTTCATCAGGTTTGATTGTATAAGCTTCGTTAGAAAGATTAACTACAGGTATACAAACTTCTCCTCTGTAATCTTCATCAATTGTACCAACGCAATTAATAAGGCTTATACCATGCTTAATCGACAGACCGGAACGAGGTCTGATTTGTGCTTCGTATCCGTGTTCAAGCTCTATTTTTAAACCTGTTGGAATAAGTTTTCTTTCCAAGGGCTGCAGTGTAATCTCTTCTTCTATGGCAGCGCATAAATCCATTCCTGCAGCACCTTCTGTTTTGTATTCCGGTACAAATCTGTTATGCGGCATCCTAAATATCTTTAAAATCATACTTCTCCTTAAAAATGAAAGTTAGGCTGTGATGATTGTTTTACCGTCTATAACCTGTTTAGGGAAAATTGTAAGCGTTTCAATCCCCATGGATTTATCCAGTTTTTTATCAGTTACAGGATTAACCTTTTGAGCTTTTTCTATAGCTTCATTCCCACCATTCATCATAGACATAAAACTGTTAGAATATTTAATAAACATATTTCTTCTTGGTTTACAATTATCATTTAAAGAAATAGATGATACATTCATATACTTACCTTCTTTCTACATTTTATTTTCAAACAGAGTAAAGTTTATGTCAATAAAAATATAAAATTTGTAACAAAATTTTTTTTGTGTTAATATAATTTTGTGAAAGTTGAATAAAAGCAGTTTTTGTCGATGTGGCGGAATCGGTATACGCGCACGTTTGAGGGGCGTGTGGAGAAATCCTTGGGGGTTCAAGTCCCCCCATCGACACCATAAAAAAAACGATGACGAATGTCATCGTTTTTTTATTTACTTAGCGCATTTTTATGATATGGTTAGCTAAGTAAACAAGACTGTGTTTTGATATAGGAGTTTTTAAATGAATAAATTGATAATACCTGCCATTTCCATTAAATCTATTATCTCGATTTTTATAACTTATCTAATTCTCTTTAATGGCAACGCAGGAAGTTTAATTCATTATATTGGTAACTTTCTAGTAGCTGGAAATTACATCATTGGCTTAGTATCGCTTGTAAATATCACATTATTGTACATTGTAATGATGCACAATCTTACTTTTCACAATATGTTATTGAAAAATTTAAAGTATTTTCTTTTAATTCCTGATATTGTTTTAGTAATTATTAATTTACTACTAGGGATTTATATTGGAGCAGTACATAATCATATGTCATTAGCAGATGCACAAAGCAAATTTATTATTTTAGCTTGTGGTTCTGCATTTGTATATTACCTGATAAGTATAATTTTAATGTTGTTTATTTCAAAAACTCAAAAAAACATGGAAAATATTTCTGATTCAGAAATTAAAAACAATAATAATCCACTAGCTTTTAGCGGAAAAATCGGAAGAAAACCTTACTTTATTACAAAATTCTTTATACTTATTACTTGTTTTATGGTTAATGTAATTGCAAGTGCTTACCAAAACACTGAATTATTTATGATATTATTGCAATTTTCTTATTTTATATTTTTTGCTATTAGTTTATTTGCGGCAAATAAGAGATTAAAAGATATAAATTGGAATCCATTGTTATTAATAATTTGGTCTATTCCATTTTTAGGATTAACAATTGGTGTTCCATTATTTTTCGTAAAAACTAAACAAATCAACAAATAATTTTATTATTTAATATTTTTCTAATATTGTAATACTCTTGAGTTGACAGTTTCATAATTGATATTAATTCACTATACAATGTCTTTGTACTGTAGCTAAAAGGTCCCATATTCGGGAGCTTGTCGACACCATAAAAAGTATTTGGGCTTTAGCACTAAATACTTTTTATGGTATGGAGCGGGCGCGAAGCCCCTTTTTTTTGCGGGGCAGCGTGAGAAAGCTGAGGACGAAGACTTAACGGCAGAATGGCAGAGCCATTGCAGGTGGCAACTGTAGACCTGTTAAACGCGAACGAGCAAGACAAGCCCCCCTATCGACAATTTTTATTTTTAACCTATTGTCCAACTCTGTTATAATTTTCTATTACTGTTTTTGTGCTAAATAGATGGTTAATGAATCGGATGAAGAGAAAAATTTACTACCACAAATGACTTAACTTTCATTAATAAAATTGCTCTATTGCCATTTTTGTAATATTATGTTTATGAGAGGTGGAAATGGATTTTTTTAGACAACATAAAAAGGCTATAGTTGGATTTATTTTTGTAGCAGTTGTACTTTGGTTAATAGGCGGTACAGCACTTATTGCAATGTTAAGCATGAGAGGTTAGGTGTGAAAATAAAAAAAATATTAAATATTTTAATATTTTTAGGGTTATTGCTTAACACTTTTGCGTGCTGCAGTTCTTTTGCAACACAGGATTTGGAAACAAAAAAGAAGCAGACCAGAGCAAAAATTAATCACCTTAAATGGTTAGAAAGCCTTGAAACAAATAAACTTTATAAAAATCAACAAAAACTCGAAAATGCTACCAACTCTTTACAGCAGTCAAAAACACAAATAATATCTGCTCAAAAAGAATTAAATGGTATGCAGGCTCAGTTAGATAAAGCAGCTGCAGAATATAATAATTTGAATAATATTCTTGCGGCTCATATAAGAAAAGTTTTTAAGTCGCAAAGAAAAGCTTTCTTTGAGCTGCTTATTACTTCTGAAGATATAAATATGCTTGTTGATAGAGTTTATTTTCAGAAAATTATTTTAAGAGATGATTACGCAAGAATGGCTGCTGCCAGAAGCAAAGCTCAAGAAATTGCAATGTTGAAATATAATATTGAAGCCCGTAAACGGAATTTAGAACGTTCTGTTGCCTCAATAAATACTCAGCAGACTTATATTCAACAGGCAATTGCAAAAAATGAAAGCATGATTAATAAATTGCGTACTGACAGAGTTGCGTATCAGCGAGCAGAAAGAGAACTTGCAAAACAATCTGCAAGCATAGGGTCTTATATTAATAGAACTGCTAAAGATAAAGATGTGCAGGTTGCATCAGGATTTATAAAACCAATTCAAGGACGTATAACATCTCCTTTCGGCTGGAGAACACATCCGATATTTAACAGCAAGTCTTTCCACTCCGGCGTAGATATCGGTGGTCCAAATCTAGGGGCTATTAGAGCTTCTAATTCAGGCAAAGTAATCTATTCCGGATGGTATGGCGGATATGGAAAAGTTGTTATAATTGAACACGGTATTGTTAACGGTAAACCTATAACAACACTCTATGCACATATGAACACTATAAAAGTTTCAAACGGCCAAAGAGTTTCAAAGGGTGATGTTGTAGGGTATGAAGGTACAACCGGATACAGTACAGGGCCGCATTGCCATTTCGAAGTCAGGGTAAACGGACAGCCTAATAACCCTTTAAATTATATATAATAGGAAGCTAAAATTGAAAAAGAAATTAATAACATTATTATCACTATCTTTGATAACTGCAAATATGGCGTTTGCAGAATATGCTTTTGTTGATTCTTCTGACTTTACAGGTGATGCCTTCTTTACTCCGCCTGCATTAGAAGAAAAACAGGTAGAGGCTAAAAAGGCTAATGATTTTGGACGTACACCGACTTTACCTCCGATAAAAAAATTGCGTATAAAAATTAAAAAAGCTCTTAAAGAAAGAGATGCTCGTAAATATGAACTGGCACCTACCGCTGAACAAGAAGATGTTTATGCTGCAGGTGCAGAAACATCTGAATATGCTTCAAAAGATTTAGTTGATGATTTTGATGAAACAATTATGCCGGATGGATTTGAAGCTGATGAGGAAGCAGTTGTAGAAAATGCTAATAAAAAACATTTTTTCCATCGAAAATCCAAGGCAGAAAAAAATGTAAAATCATCTGAAGAAGAAGATAATATAATTCTTGATTGTGAAAATGTTGATTACGATTCAGATAACTATTGTGTTGTTGCTACCGGTAACGCCAATGTTAATTTTGTGAAGCAAGGTACAAATGTACTGGCTGACAAAATTACATATGATAGGATGAATAATACTATCAAGGCAGAAGGTAATGTAAGAATTATCAAAAATGGACAGACCATAACAGGTGAATATATCTTTGTTGATATGAATGAAGAGAATGCTCTGATAGAAAAACCAATAGCTCAAACTGCTACAATTGAGATAAAGTCACAAAAAGGTTATGTATACGGCGATAAAATTGTTCAAGAGAACGGTTCGGTAACTGTAAACCAATCTTTTCCTATACAATTTAGATCTTTAAATAACGGGCCGTGGATATCCAGAATGATGACTCCAAAAGATGAAACTCTGACAGAGGATATGGAAAAAGGGCGTATCAGAGTAAAGGTTAAAGATATTAAAATTACTCAAAGGGGTGATTTAGAAGTTATTGACTTAAAAGGAACTTCTATTTTTAGAGGGGATAGAAAAATCTTTAAACTGCCTCCAGCCAAAGTTTATACAAATAAAAACTTTGATTTTGTTGATACAAGTTCATGGGAAATAGGTTCTTTCAGGGGCTTAGGTATGTATTTGGGGCCTGGGCATGTTTTTGAAATTCCTGGCGGCTCAATATTGAAGGTAATGCCAATATTAAATTATAACCACGGTATTGGTATTGGTGGTATTGCAAGGTATATGAATGCTTCTAACTGGACACAGGCTTCATATGGTACTGCGGATAGCACTTTCATGATTCGTGGTAAACAAAAATTGGATGATCATGTTTACTTGCAATATGTAATGAATGACTATTCAAGAGAATGGTTTTTAGGTCGTAGACGTGCTAAATATGGTGCAGCTCTGGTTTATGAAAATGGGTACTCAAAGAAAGACTTTTTGTTAAAAGGTCAAACATCAAGTTTTGCACACAGGTTTGATTTTGGTTTTTATCAGGATATAGATAAAGATTCCAGTTATAAAGACTTAGGCGGTTCTAATCTTGCAACTACAAGAACAAGATATATGGCTCAAGTAAACCAAAATTTTTATACTCATAAAAATGAAGATAAACAAACGGAGTTTACTTTTGGCGTTGTTGGGCAATTGTCAGCAGCTTTATATGGAACGGGGGATACACAGATTATTGGTCGTTTAGGCCCTATTCTGCATACGCAGTATAAACGATGGATGCAAGATATAGGCTATTTCCAGTCTGTCTATGAGGACAATTCGCCAATACCGGTATTTGACGCATACCGTTACGGTAAATCTAATTTTTATGTGAGAGAATATATTAGATTAAATAAATATGTAACGCTATCCTGGTTCGGGTCTTTTAACCTTTCTAACGATTCTCCAAACCATCGTCAATTACAAGAAAATACTTTTTACATATCTTTTGGACCAGAAGATGTGAAATTCAGTATAGGCTATGATGCAGAACGTGATACAACCCGTTTTCTTGTTGAGGTAATGATGGATGCCAAAGGAACCAAGGTTGATTATGATCGTTTAGAAATAAAACAAGATAAAAAAGCTAAGAAAAAAGCAGAAATCAAAGAAGAAGAGGATACTGATTTCCAACAGGCAAACAAAGCTCCTGTTTTACAACATGCACAAGTAGAAAATATAAAGACAACTGAAGATGTTTTATAGAAATAAATTAACAAATCTAATAATAAAATACGGCAGGCTATGCGGAGAAAAAAATTATACTCCGGGATATTCTGGAAATATTTCTGCCAGATATCGAGAAGGTATGTTGATAACAACATCCGGATCTTCAAACGGATATTTAGACAAAAAAGATATTGTTTACACAAATTTTGATGGAAAATCCCTTGAAACAGGGAAAAAACCTTCAAGCGAAAAATTTTTGCATATAGGTATATACAATCTAAGGCCGGATATAAATTTTATTCTACATGTCCACTCTCCATATTTGAGCTCCTTTGCATCTTCTGGAAGGGATTTGATGGAACCAATTATGGCAGAAAATGTATTTTATTTTGGAGGAATTCCTCTGGCTGAATATGCACTACCATCATCAATGAAGCTTGTAGATAATACCGTTAAATTTTTTGATAAATACGATGCGGTACTAATGGCCAATCATGGTTTTGTAGTGGCTTCTAAAACAATTGACGATGCTTATATGAAGCTTGAGCTAGCAGAATCTTATGCTCAGGTTGTTTTAAACACCGAGATTTTGGGCGGGGCTAAAATTTTAAATCAGGAAGATGCAAAAGCAATTCTGGAGTTGAGATAAATTTTTATTTAACGGGCGGGATGAAATCCCGCCCGTTATTTTATAATAATTCTTTTAAGTAATTAGGAAGTGCAAATCTTGCATTATGGTAATCTTTATTATAAATTTTGCAAGTTTTAGTAATTGCCTCTCCTCTTCTTTCATCCCAGTATGACAGAGGCTCTACTGTTTCGGAACAGAAAGCCCAGGCCCAGTAGCCGCCAGGATATGTTGGAATATTGGATGTGTAAGTTGCACAAATCGGAAAAACTTTTTTCAACAAAGTATACATTTTTTTTATTTCTTCTTTGTTAACAAAAGGTGATTCTGATTGTGCCGCAACAATACCGCCAGGTTTAAGTGAACGTTTTACATTTGTATAAAATTCTTCTGTAAATAAACCTTCACCAGGTCCCATAGGGTCTGTTGAATCAATAAGAATAATATCAAACATATTTTCTTTGTTTTTAATATATTCAATTGCATCTTCAACTAAGATTTCACATTTCGGATTATCGAGTTCACATGATATGGTTGGAAGATACTTTTTGCAAGCATCAATAACCATGCCATCAATTTCGCATAAAATAACTTTTTCTACAGTATCATGTTTGAGAACTTCTCTAACAGTTCCCCCATCTCCTCCGCCAATAACAAGTACTGTTTTTGGAGATTTATGATGCATCATTGGTATGTGTGCAATCATTTCGTGGTAATGAAACTCATCACCTTCTGTAGTCATCATTAAATCATCTAAAGTTAATACTCGTCCTAGTGTTGAATCAGATTCAAAAACTTCTACTTTCTGAAAAGGTGATTGTTCGCTGAACAATGTTTTTTTTCTTTTAATGGCAATTCCATAACCGCCAGGTGTTATTTCTTGGTAAAATTCTGTCATAGTTTTATACTCCCTGCTAATATGTGTATATGCAGGTGGAATACTTCCTGTCCTGCTTCTTTTCCTGTATTAATAACTGTCCTATAAGACTTTAAACCAGCCGCTTTTGCAGCTTCTTTAACAGTCATCATAAGTTTTCCCAGTAAAATTTCATCATTTAGTTCATTAAGTGATTCAACATGAATTCTTGGTACCACAAGTAAATGTGTATCTGCTTTAGGATTAATATCCTTAAAAACCACAGCATACTCATTTTCGTATACAAACTCAGTATTGGAATCGCCGTTAATAATTTTGCAAAAAATACAATTATCCATGCAATTCTCTCCTATAAAAATAATACATATATTGTAACAGAAATGTTTAAATTTATAGAGTACATCTTAACGAAACTTATAGATTACCTTACTTGTTATACATTTTTCCTTTATTTTAGCGTAAAGAGTTAGTAATAAAGAAAGGAGAGTATCATGACGACAGTAGAACCAATAAGAAATAAAGATGAGATAAAGAAAGTAGAGAAAATTCTAGCCCATCAAAGCCAACGCGATTTGGTATTATTCACTTTAGGTATAAACAGCGGCTTACGCATTTCTGATATTTTGGCTCTAAATGTTGGAGATGTTAGGATGAAAACATATATCCAGCTTGTTGAAAAAAAGACAGGTAAAACGAAGAAGATACCAATAAATGCAAAATTAAAACCAATGTTTGATACATTTACGAGTAAAAGAGATTACGATGAACCTCTTTTTCTAACAGCATTTAATAATCGATTAAACCGAATAGCTGCATATACAATTATAAAAGATGCCTGTGCTTCTGCCGGAATTGAAGCTCATATAGGGACACATACAATGAGAAAAACTTTTGGTTATCATCATTATAAAAAGTTTAGAGATTTAGCTTTGTTGCAAAAAATTTTCAATCATTCTAATCCACAGGTTACCTTACGTTATATTGGAATTGAGCAAGATCAGATAGAAGATAGTTATACGAATTTTGTTCTTTAAGCATCTGAACAACATAACATTTTATCAAAAATGTTATGCTTCGTATTATTATTGATTTTCAGACATTTATTATATGTTAATTTTCTTTAAAAATAGGCTAAGTGGCTAATAAGTTATGCATTTGACTACTAGCTTATTCGTGCTACGATAAAGTTGTAGCTAGGGCATTCGCGTGCTTATAGATTAACATAACATTTTTGATAAAATGTTATGCCAAAATTGTATTTTGATAAATAATACTTTTTTGATAAAATGTTGAATAGAAACTAGAAAATGATGTTGAGTTAATTTTGGATAGGGTAATCCATTATACTGGAGAAAGATTAGATGGAGCAGGTTTTATACAAAAAAGAAATTGAAGAAATCAAAGACAGCGGATATTTGAGAAAAGATTCGACCATAACTGATGCTTTAATTGATAATTTCTATAATAGTATATTAAAAAAAGATGAGAAAAAAATTTTAGAACTAGCTTTTTCTGAAAACATGCATCAGGAAGATTTGGATGATTTACTGAAAATTTGGGACATTGAAGTAAAAGGCGGGGCAAAATCGCTCATGCTTGCCTATATAATGAAAATGCATCCGGAGATGAAATTTACTTCATATGAAGAACCACGATTAAAAGGACTATTAAATTTTTATAAATTTAGTAATATGGGCATAATTTCTCATTATAAAAAGATTTGTAGAGCGTTAAATGCAGAGGGCATTACCCCTATGATATTAAAAGGCGGAGCAATGAAGTTCTTGAGGCCAGAACTTCCTAGAATTATGGGTGATATTGATATACTTGTTCCGGACAATGTTTTTATGAAATCTGCAAAGATAGCTTGCTCTTTAGGATATGTTTTTTATGATATCTATTCTCATTCAATTGATATTCATAAACCTGATTCGGATGCCGGAGTTTTAGATATACATAGATTTATTTTTATGGGAACAGGACACGAAAGAAAACTTTTGAAAAATCTTTTCAAACGCTCAAGAGAGGAAAATGTTTTCGGGGTTAAAACTCTAATTCCGTCAAATGAAGATATGATGTTTATTTCTCTTGTTAATCTTGCAAGAAATCTGCGTGAAAAAACAAGTCAGGCAGGACTCATTTATACTATATTTGATTGCAAGTTTTTACAAGAAAGTAAACCTGATTTTGATTGGGAAATTGTTAAAGAAAATGCAAGATTAACTAAAACAGAAGTACAAATGAACTTTGCAATAAAATTCTTAATGAGAATCTCTAAAAATATTTTTCCAGAAGCATTACAAAGTGATGTGCTGTTTGAAAAAGAAACAATAGAATATTCAAATATGGTTATGTTTAACAGGTTTTATTTGGAGGATTTAAGAACTATTTGCCATCCTTTAAAAATGCAAGATTTATTTATAAAACCTGCAATTTGGAGTGACTATTTTAAATATAAACCTAAATATTTTGGATTGAAGCTTTTAAGAAAGCATCCCAAATTAATTGAATGGTTTATAAAAGATTTGAAAACAAAAGATTATAATTTCGAAAAATAAGGATAGCTTAATGCAAATTAAAGATTTAACAAAAGAAGAAATAAGAGAATGTTTCAACAATGTACAACAATATTTAGAAGCCAAAGATATTAAATGGATTAAATATTTAGATTTAGGTTGTAAAGTTGTAAGGCTTATAAGCTATAGTGAAGAGTTTTTATCTCACGTGGAAAAACAATTGACATTCGTTTTGCGTGACAAGGCATCAGCATATGATGCAACATTAATATTATGGAAAGAAACTGATTTTGAAAGTCTGCCTGCAAAAATTTCTGAGAAACTTAATCCGAAGAAAAACATGCGTTTAAGGATAGAAATGCTATATAGTAAACAAAAAAGTTTGAAGTGGTGTAGTGTTTTGGATAGAAATTTCTCAAAAATTAAACCGGCCATTGATATACAAGTTGAACGAGGTTTTTTTGTTGGTAATGATAAAGAGAAAAATACTTATTATTATGGTGTAAGAAATCTTGATCCAGAAGAATTTATTAAAGAAGGACATTTGTTTGTACAATTCCTTAATAACATTTTGAAAACAGAAACTTCAAATCTAGTGCACGGTGCTGTAATAGGATTAAATGGAGATGGAATTTGTTTTTGTGCAAGAGGACAGAGAGGTAAATCAACTCTTTCAGTATTATCAATGATGAAAGGATTTGAGTACGTTTCAGATGATTATTTGATACTACATAAAAAAGATAATCAACTTTTATCAAGTCCGATTTATTCGATAATTACATTATCTCCGGTTATGTATAATAGATTATATGATTATTTAAAGGGGGCTCAATTTGTTTCAAACAATGCGAGAAAAGATAAATATGTTTTCAATATTTCCAATTTTCATAATACATTTAAACAAAACTATCCGATTAAATTATGTATTTTCCCGGAAATTGTATCAGACAAAGAACCAAGTATTAAACCATGTACAGTGGAGGAAAAGGGCAGAGCAATTGTCCAGCTAATTCAGTCTACATTAATGCAAACTCAAGATTTGTCAGAAAATTGGACTGTTAAAAAGATGATGAATATGGTTAAAGATTTGCCATTCTATAAATTAAATCTTTGCTGGGATATTGATAGAAATACAGAGTTCTTGCGTGAGTTTATGAATAATTTTAGTAAGCAAGAGCATAGAGTTATTAATACTCCAGAATTTGCAATTGATATAACGTTTGATTTAGCTAATATTTTGAACACAGAAACAGGAATAATTTATTCTATGAGTAGATTAACAACTGCTGCTTACGAACTTTTAACGCAAGGTTATTCTAAGCAATCTGTATTGCGAGCATTAAAGAGAGCTGGGAATGTAGATGTATCGGAAATAGAAAAAGAATTTGATTTGTTTATCAATGCTCTTAAAGAAACAGGTATACTTGTCGAATTTGGAACAAAAGATGCTGAATTAGAGATAAGTACAGAAAAATATGAATATGAATGGGAATATAAGATGTCATTCATAGAACATGCACAGGAAGAATATAAACAATTAATTAAGGAGAATAAAAATGAATTATGTATTAAATGAAGAAAAAATGTTTGCTGATGTAACAGATGGTATTGCAATTATTATTAACTCAGAAACTGGTATATATTATGGTTTAAATGGGCTGGGTACAGCGGTATATGAAAATTTGATGAATGGTTCAAGTGTTGCAGAAGTACTTTCTGCTTTGAAATCAATTTCAGGAGTTCCTGCTGATATAGAAGCTAAATTAAATGAGTTTATTTCTAAACTTGTTAATTATGAATTGATAATGGAAGGTCCTTCAACATCAGCAGAGGCAAATTTAGATAGTTCCGTAGCGGCAGAAGAAAATTTCGAAATGCTGGTAAATGAATATAACGATGCTCAGGAATTGCTGCTAGCAGATCCAATTCACGAAGTTAAGGAAGAAACCGGCTGGACACCGGAAAAAGATTCTATCGGATATTCAAAAGAAGAAACTCGTGAACGTGAAGAAAAGATGGAAGTATAGGTTTAAAAAGTGCCAAAGGTTTCAGTAATAATACCTGTTTATAATACGGAAAAATTTTTAAGAAAATGTCTTGATAGCGTTTGTAATCAAACGCTTCAAGATATTGAAATAATTTGTATTAATGATTGCTCAACAGATGGATCATTAGAAATTTTGCGTGAATATGCTGGAAAAGATAATCGTATTAAACTTATCGAATTACTAGAAAATTGCGGTGCCGCAAAAGCACGAAATATAGGTATTGATATTGCAGAAGGAGAATACCTTGGCTTTGTAGATTCTGATGATTTTATTGATTTGGATTTTTATAAGAAACTTTATGGCAAAGCTAAGGAAACTGACGCGGATGCTGTTAAAGGAAAACTTTATTTGTATGATATAAATACTAACAAAGTATATTTGGAAGCTTGGATTGATATAAATGATTCTGTAAAAAAGAATAAGGCAAATTTTTATTTTACATTTACAACGGCAATTTATAAAAGCAGTTTAATAAAAGAATATAACATTAGATTTTTAGAAGGTTTAATTCATTTTGAAGATCCATATTTTACGATAAACGCTGCTACTCATTATAATAAACTAGAAGTTATAGATGATGCAAAATATTATTATATAAATAATCCAAATTCTACATCAAGAAAAAAAATAACAAAGGAACATGTAAAATCAATTGTTTGTGGTGCTGATATAGTTCTGGATTTATTAAATAATACAAATATAGATAAGTTTCATTATAGAATAGTCTTTAATTTTGTTGTTAATCAACTATTGTGTTGGTGTAATAAAGTAAATTGTCCGAATGAATTAAATATTATTTCAGTAGATGGTTTATTTAATGTTTTAAATAAATGTAAGTATAAAAAAGAATGTATGGAATTTCATTTTTTAGAACAAAAACAAAATAATAAGCAAATTATTCTAAAAAATCTGAGGAGTAAAATGTAAAAGCAATGAAAAATTTTGAAAATATTATTTCTTTAGGTGCTTTTTGTTTTATAGCAGGTAATTTAAGGTCTCTTAATTTAAGAACTCAAGCATTCCCTTTTGATTGGAATATAACAGATATGAAAACTGTTATTACATTGTTAAATAACAATTTTGAAGATTTTTGTAATGCTCAGTATTTGGTAAAGAAATATGATAATAAGAATATTTTTTTCGATAACAAAAAGTATTCTTTGTTGCGTTTTGTACATGATTTTGATGAAAATTTGTGTAATATTAATGAAGTTGAGGAAAAATATACGCGAAGAATTGAACGTTTTTATGAGGCTATTAAAAAGAAAACATTATTTATTAGATATATTATTGATGAACATGAATATAAGTATATTCTGCATCATTATAATGAAATCAATGAAATATTAAAACGATATAATAGAAATAATAGAATAATTTTTGTTATAAATGATGATATCAAGGTAAATAGAATTTTGAATTTCTTTAAAGGAATAAAATTATATTCGGTCATTAAAGATGAGAATGATACTGTTGCAAAATGTCCATTTGAAAAAAATATATATTTAAAACAAATCTTGGAGGGGAAATGCCAAAAGTTAGTGTAATTATTCCCATATATAATGCACAAGATTACCTTGAAAGATGTTTAGATAGTGTATGCAACCAAACACTCAAAGACATTGAAATTATTTGTGTGAACGATGCATCAACTGATAAATCAATAGATATTTTAAATAAATATGCACAGAGATATCAAAATATGAAAGTAATTGATTGTAAAATAAATGGTGGTGAATCTGTTGCCAGAAATATCGGTATGGAAAATGCGACAGGAGAATATCTTGGCTTTGTTGATAATGACGATGAAATAGATGTTGATTTTTATGAAAAACTTTATAACAAAGCAACAGAAAAAAATGCTGATATTTCTAAAGGTGAAGTGCACATTGTTGATTATGACCAAAAGGAAACTTATGGTAATTTAAATAAAAAAATAAGAGAAAATAACGAAATTTTGTTTTTCGCTTATCATTGGTGGACTGCTATTTTTAAAACTTCAATCATAAAAGATAATCATATTGAATTTATACCTAAATATCCTTTAGGTGGGGATGTTTTGTTTTTGAATAAAGTTGTTCTTGCTTCAAATTCAATTGCTTTAGTTGACGATGCATTTTATCATTATTATCGACGTGAAAATAGTGGAGATTCAAAGATATTGACTTTTGAAAAAATAACATCTGTTTTATATTGTCATGAAATGATTGTTGATAATGTATTACAGTTTCCAATGTTCAAAAGTTTTTCTCAGGCAGAATTGGACTTTTTATTTACTTGGTGCCTTAATGCTGCATTAACTTATTGTTATCGTTGTAAAACTGTAAAAGCTTTAGATTTTTGTATTGAAAAAGCTTTTGTTATATATGAAAAAATAGCTGAATATATTAATAAAAATACGTCTTTAATTTATCCTGTTTGTATAAATATTTTAGAAAATGGAGATAAAGAAGAATTAAAGCTTTTATTTATGACAAATGATACACATCAAAAAATGTTTTTAACAAATTTAAGATTTATTCATTTACAAAGGAATAATATAAATGTATAGAATACCAATTTTTCTTTCTTCTGATAATAATTATGCACCGTTTGTAGCTACGACTATCGCTTCAATATGCGACAACACAAAATCTTTTTGTGACTTTTATATCTTAGATGGAGGTATAGAAGAAGAAAATAAAGAAAAAATTTGTCAGCTTAAAACTTTATTCAATAATTTTTCAATTGAGTTTATTCAAATAGATTTAGAAAAAGAGTTTGAGGGATTTGTTGTAACATCTTGTATTACAAAATCAATGTATAGTCGTTTTTTAATCCCTTATTTAAAACCAGAAATCAATAAGGCTATTTATTCAGATATTGATGTAATTGTGCTTGGTGATATAAGTGAAATGTATAATGAAAACATTTCTGGATATGCTATAGCGGCTGTGCCAGAGGCTTTTGGTTGTAATCCTTTAAATAAAACTATGTTTGGAATTTCTGATACTCATAAATATTTTAGTTCGGGTAATTTGATTATAGATTGTAATCTTTGGCGTAAAAATAATATTATTCAAAAAATTAGGGAAATTGAAAAAAGATATCGTAATGTATTGAAATTTGCAGATATGGAAATATTGAATATCCTTTTTCAGGATAGTTATAAAGAGCTTGAGCCCAAATACTGCTATATAAATCAAAATTACTTTTTTCCTGATATACCCAAAGATATATTCATCAGGCACTACAATGGGGCAATAAAACCGTGGCATATAAATTTTGAAAACAATGTTATAAACGATGTTGGCTTGTTTTGGCATTATGCAAAAATTACTATGTTCTACCACGAATTAGTTGATAATTGTAAAAATGTTGATAAAAATTTTATTTTGCGTCAATTGAAAGTATATGAAATGGTTAATAAAGCCCTGGCTAGAAAACGTCTAATATCTGGTTAGTTTAGGAGATGTCAATGAATGATGAACTAAAAAAAATTATAGATAACTTTAATGTGGTATCTTTTGATATTTTTGATACACTGTTAGTTCGTTCATTTATAGATAATAATGATAAATTCGATTATATTGCAGTTTTGAAAAACATTCCTGACTTCAAAAATTTAAGAATTAAAGCGGAAAATAAGGCTAGATGTTTAAAACAAATTAAGTCTGATAAGGTTATTGAAGATGTTGCACTGACTGAGATATATAATTATCTTAGTGAAGAGTACCTTGATTTAATTACTTTAGAAAAACAACTTGATTTGATGTCATTAAGGAAGAACAATGAATTATATGAGATATATAATTATGCTCTTTCTCAAAATAAAAAAATTATTATTGTTTCTGATTCTTATTATGATACTAAATTCCTAAAATATTTATTAAATAAAAATGGATATAATGGTTTTGAACGTATTTTTTCTTCCAGTGACATAGGTAAAATGAAATCAACAGGAAATTTATTTAAATATGTTATTGACTCGTTAAGTATTGAACCAGGAAATATAGTTCATATTGGTGATAACAAGAAAGCGGATTTTGAAAAAGCTCTTGAAAATGGGCTAAGGGCATTTCATTATTCTTCTGCAAAGGACAAATTAAAAAAGTTTAATCCTGCGATACTGACATTTTATAATAAGTACAGGGCTTATTTCAGCCCTATAATCGGTTTGCAATTGTTAAAAGGAGAAAATATTACAAATTATTGGGAAAGATTAGGTTACAATATAGGCGGAGTATTGTGTTACTTTTTTCTGCTGTCTGTTATTCAGACAGTAAAAAAGAATAAAATATCAGATGTCTTTTTTATAGCACGTGATTGTTATATTTTTAGCAAAATAAGTGAAAGTTTCTTTGGCGAAAACTGTCCTCGTTTTCATTATATATATGTAAACAGAAATATAAACAAACTTTATAATAATACAGTTCTGGAAAGTAACGAATTTTCAAGATATATCAAAAGTATTAATTTAAAGGGTGAGAGAATTTTGGTGGTTGACACATGTGCTAAAACTTTTTCAGCTCAAACTTTGATTGAAAAGTACTTAAAAGATATGCATATTGAAGGGCTTTATCTTTCAGTTAAACAGAATAATTCTATAAATTATTCTACTTTAACATCATATGATTGGGAAAATTTTAATCTATTTAATTGGAATTTTATTGAGTTTTTATTGTCTTCTAGTGAAAGACCAATTGTTGATATAAAAGATTTAAAACCAGTATATCAAAGTGATATTGATAAAAATGAAGAGCTTCGATTAAAATTATATAAGCATCTATATGTTGGAAATATGAAGTTTATGACTGATTTCCATGAAATGTTTTCTGAAGCCTCATTATGTGTACCAATGGATATTATATTTGAATTTATTGGTGTTTTTTGGGATAATTTGACAGAAACAGATAAAGTGAATCTTTCTAAAATTAGGCACCCAGTTGATTCTCACCAAAATACGTATGTATCAATATTGAATCCTAAAAAAGATTTTGCAAAATTATTGCGTGCTAGAATAAAAGATAATAGGAGTTTGTTATGCAATATAAAACACTAAATAATAAAATTCAAATTCCTTCAATTGGATTTGGGACTTTTTTAATGAATGGACAAGAATGTATTGATGCTGTGTATAATGCAATAAAATCTGGATACAGATTGATTGATACCGCAGAAGGCTATGAAAACGAAGCGCAAGTTGGAATTGGTATTGCAAGGGCGATTGCAGACGGTTTGGTTAAAAGAAGTGAATTGATAATTCAAACAAAACTAAGTGTTCATCATCCAATAGGGTATAATGAAACAATCATGGCTTTTCATAATAGTTTAAGAAAACTTAATCTTGATTATGTAGATAGTTATCTTATCCATTATCCAAATGCAATGGCGGATGATTCTTGGAAATCTTTGAATGCTGAAACGTGGAGAGCAATGGAAGATTTACAACATCAAGGTTTGTTAAGAATTCTTGGAGTATCAAATTTTATGATATATCACCTCGAAGAACTTTTAAAAACGGCGAAAATAAAACCTGCTATAAATCAAATAGAATTAAGCCCAGCTTGGCAACAAAAAGAAGTAGTTGAATTTTGTAAAAAGAATGATATTTTACTTCAAGCTTGGCAGCCAATTGCTCCTTTTCGTAGAGGTTGGATATTACAAAAAGAATTTATTCAACAAATGCCTAAAAAATATAATAAAACATTGGCACAAATTTTTCTTAATTGGTCTTTACAAAATGGTTATATTCCTCTTTGTAAAACGACAAAAGAGGATAGAATGATTGAGAATATTAAATCTTTTGATTTTAAGCTTGAAAAATCTGATATCGAATTATTGAATACGCTTCAATGTTCTACAACGATTTCCCCTGATATAAGTAATCATTTATGGGGATTACATGAACAAGTGTACAATAAAGAATATGTAAGGAAGGAACAATATAGACTTTTGGGATTTATACCTATATTAAAAATGAAATCTAATGGAAAAGGTGAAGAAGAATTTCTTTTGTTTAACTTTATAGAATTGTTAAAAAAATCAAAAAAAAATGAAAAACATGATAAACTACTTTTGTTTGGTTTTATTCCGATAGGAAATACAAAAAAAACGTATGCTAAAAATATTGTAATTAAATATATTCCAGATTATTCGAATTCTGAAAAAAAGGTTAAAGTTCCAAGATGGAATCCATTAAAAGTTCGATTTGTTAATGGGGTTGTCGCAAGAGCTGAGTTTTGGAAAGAAAAGTATCATAAATTGCCATTTTTTAAGTCGTATTTAATGTTACGATATTTATTAAAAAGAAAAATTTCTGTACCTAGCTTGGATTGCCATATTACAACATTATGTACTTTAAAATGTAAAAATTGTTCTCATTATATTCCATACTATAAACCTGAGCATAAATATATGTTAAGTGTCGAAAATTTTAAAAATAATATTGACACTATATTGAAAAATATAGATTTAATATATAATTTAAATATTTTAGGTGGAGAACCTTTAATGAATAAAAATATGGATAAAATGCTTGAGTATGCAAATTCTAAATCTCAAATTAAAGCAATTAGAATTCATACTAATGGCACTATCATTCCAGAAGAAAATTTATTGCAAAAGATAGCTTCTTTAAAGAAAGTGTCTTTTTATTTATCTAATTATTCCGGCAATCCTTCTATAAAAATTTTAAAAGACAATGAAATAATTAAATTGTTAAAAAAATTTAATATAAAATATTATATGGCTCCAAAAGATTATACTTGGGGGTTAGTACCTGAAGTAAATTTGGAGCAAAATATATCCGATGAACAAAACATCGGACAGTATTTAAAATGTATTTTTAAATACTGTCCGTGTCTTTCAGATGGCAAGATATACCCTTGTGCATTAGCAAAATATATAGCTAATAGCGGGTATCATCTAAAAGACACGGACTGTATAGATTTATCTACTAATAAATCTATTCGGAAAAAATTTATAGATTTTTATAAACGAAACTCTTTCGAAATATGCAAATGTTGTGACTTTACAACCTATAATTCTCCAATTATGCCGGCAATACAGCTAGAAGGAAGTAAAAATGACTAGTTTGATATCAATAATAATTCCTTCATACAACGGTGAAAAGTATATCAGAGATACGATTAGAAGTATCAAAGCGCAGGATGCAACTGTTGAAGTTATTGTAATTGATGATATTTCGACAGATAACACTGTTAAGATTGCTCAAGAAATGGGCTGCCGTGTTATTGTGAATACAGAACACAAAGGCCAGGTTGCAGCAAAGAATACAGGAATTCGTGAAGCAAATGGCAAATACTGGATGACAATTGATCAGGATGATATGCTTACTGAGGGTGCTTTAAAAAGGCTGCTTGAAGAGTTTGAAAAAGATTCTGAAATAAAAATTGTTATGGCAAAATTAAAAGATTTTTGCTCCCCTGATACTCCAGAACAGGCAAAGTATTGTAAACCAAAGCCCTTCTATGGTATTCTAACTGGATCAACATTGTTTAAAAAAGAAGTTTTTGATATAATTGGTTTCTGGCAGGAAGGTGTTATAACCGGAGATGTTATTGACTTAACAACACGACTTCTCAAAGCTGGACTATTTATAAAGAAAATTGATTTTATTTCTTGTGCCCGCCGTATACACAGTGCAAACTACGGCAGAACAAATCAAAAAGATGAATATAAGGATTACGCACGGGCACTGAGAGAAAGATTAAAAGGAATAAATATGCAAACCAATATAGTCAGTACGGCTGAAACCCTTGTGGTTGTAGAGAGAGAGAGAGAGAGAGAGAGAGAGAGAGAGAGAGCAATCTCCCTAGCTGATTTCTTATATAGTTTTAGTGAGGCTGCATAATAATGAGGCTCCCTAAAGTTTCTGTTGTAATCCCGGTATATAGTGTAGAAAAATATCTCGCAAGTTGTTTAGACAGTGTGTGTGGTCAAACACTGAAGAATATTGAAATTATTTGTGTAAATGACTGCTCTCAAGATAACTCTTTGGAAATAATACAAGAATATGCAAAGAGCGACAATCGTCTTAAGATTATAGATTTTAAAGAAAATAAGGGAGTTGGAGCTGCACGTAACGCAGCAATAGTTGCTGCTCAAGGACAATATATCGGATTTGTTGATTCAGATGATTGGATTGAAGCGGATTTTTATGAAAAACTTTATAGTGCCTCTAATAATACACAATTTGATATTATAAAGGGGGCAGATCTTTATGTGGAAATTGGTGACAAATATAAGATTTATTCACAAAATGATTCGATAAAACAGAATAAATATAATTTTTATGCGCAATTTACAACTGCAATCTATAAAACCAGGTTTCTTAAGCAAAATAATATATATTTCCCTGAAAATTTTAAAATTTATGAGGATATATCTTTTATTCTTCAGGTAGTTTACTATGCTAAAAGTATTAATATTATTGAAGATGCTATATATCATTATGTTCGGCATAGCGGTAGCCTGGATACACCTGTATATGATGCTGCAACATTAACAGATTTTATTAGGTATGTAAATTGGACACTTTCTTTTGTTGAAAATAATGATTTCATAAAATCAGATAAACAAATTTTGTTGTCACGATTAGCTGCACAAATTAGCGTAGTCAAGCAATATAAGCTTGAATGTGATTTGGACGGGAATATTTTATCAGAATTACATAAAAATGTCGTACTTAAGAAGATGAGGATTTGATAATGCTGCAAAAAACAAAATGTTATCGCCTAAACAATGGGGTAAAAATCCCGTTAATAGGAGTTGGAACCGATTACTTAAAGGGAGATGAGTGTATAAATGCTGTTATTTGTGCAATTGAATGTGGATACAGATTGATTGACACTGCGAGTATATATAAAAATGAAAAAGAAATTGGTATTGCCGTGAAAAAATGTATAGAACGCGGTATTATAAAAAGAAGCGATATTATTATAGAGACAAAATCGCACTGGTTTGGACCCGGGTATGAAGAGGTATTACAATCATATCGTGAGAGTTTAAAAAATTTTGATTTAGACTATATTGATATATACGCGCTTCATCACTCTTTCGCAGGGTATTTTAGCTGGCAGAAAGATATTGTTTCTTCCTGGCGGGCGCTTGAATATTTGTATAATCAAGGTGAAGTAAAAACAATAGGAGTTTGCAACTTTTCGTATAGAGATTTAGATGTATTACTCACAAGTGCAAAAGTTTATCCTGCATTTAACCAGTTGGAAATTCATCCCCAGCACCAGCAAAAAGAGCTTGTTGAGTTCTGTAGAAAAAAAGATATTTTTGTTCAATCCTGGGGAGCATTAGCCAAAGGCAAAATATTTAAAGTAAAAGAAATCGAACAAATAGCACAAAAATACAATAAATCTGTGGCTCAGATTGCAATAGCATGGAATGTTAATCATGGTTTTTCTCCGCTGGTACGTTCGGCTAACTTTGGTCATATTGAAGACAATGTTAATATCGGAGATATTAACATTGTCTTCTAAAGATATGGATTTTTTGGACTCGTTGGATGGTGGTGAGTATTCCGGACATGATGTCAATGAAATTGCACCAATAGGTCAAATGACAACGAGGAATTTTAAACATTTATTACAACAATTAGCTTTTTATAAAAATAAGCATACAAAAAAATATAAATTATTCGGGTGTATTACATTTTTAAAAATAGTTAAAGAAAGCAATAGGATAACAAGATGTTACCTTTTAGGAATACCAATTTTGAAAATAGATACAAAATAGAAGAAAGGCGGTTTATGTGAATAAATTAGTTTCAATAATTATGCCAGTAAAGAATGGGAATAATTATATGCGTGAAGCAATCTATTCTATTAAAAATCAAAAAGTTAATAGTGAAATTATTGTAGTTGATGATGGTTCTACAGATAATACTTTTGATATTGCAGAAAAACTTGGGTGTAAGGTCATAAAACACGAAATCAATAAAGGTCAGGTAGCTGCAAAAAATACAGGTTTAAAAAATGCACAAGGTAATTTTATAATTTTCTGCGACCATGATGATTTATTAGAACCAAATGCTCTAAAAACTATGCTAGAAGAATTTGAACAGGATATTGACTTGATGGTGGTAAATGCGAAAATCATTGATTTTATTTCCCCTGATGCAAAGAACCTGACTAGAAGTATTAAAACAGAACCTTACTATGGTTGTATTGGAGGGTCCATGCTAATAAAAAAGGAAGTATTTGATAAAATCGGTCTATTTGATGCATCTGTTCAAGCAGGAGAAGTTATCGCCCTTACTTCCAATTTTGCTAAACACAGAATTAAAGTTAAAAAAATTGACTTTGTATCTAGCAAAAGAAGGATACATGATACAAATTATGGTGTAATGAATTCAAGAAATGAATTTAAAGATTATGCAGCTTTATTAAGAGCAAAATTAAGAAAGTAGGATTATATGCAAGAACTATTAAAAAAACATAATTGTTCGGAAATATTTTACAAAAGATATATCGAAGAAAATGCAAAACAACGTTTAGGTATGGAAATGCAAAAGTTTCTTCTTTTTAAAGTTGGAAAGTTTATTAATCCTATGAAAAAGAATGAAGTTTTAAAGCAATATATTGATGATGAACTTGATAACTTTTATAATAAAGACGTTTTAAATATACCCCAAATAGAGTTTTGTATAACAACTAAATGCACACTAAAATGCAAAGATTGTTGTGCTTTAATTCCAAAATTCAACTCTTCTTGCCATATCGATATGTCCTTTGATGATTTTAAGCTTTATTTAGATAAATTGTTAAATGTTGTTGATATGATTCGTCATTTTGTAATTCTTGGCGGGGAAACTCTCATTAATCCTGATTTAGCAAAAATGGTTGACTATGCTTGTAAACAAGAAAAAATATTTATAGTTCAACTTATCACAAACGGTACTATGAAATTTAATGACGAACTATTAAAAACTTTGAAGGAAAATAATAAAAAAGCATATGTTTATATCAGTAATTATTCGGGTAATGAAAACTTAAAGCCAATTTTGAAGCATGATGAAATTAAAAATATATTGAAGGAAAACGATATTAAATTGCAAATTGCTGATAATAAAGAATGGGTTACGGAAAAAGAGTTCAGTTTGAGTAAGTCTAGAAAAGAAGATACTAAACAAAAGATTCAGGAATGTTTCAGAACTCAATGCAATCAAGTTTTAAACGGATATATTGATATTTGTTCGAAAGCTGCAACTGCAAGGGAGCTCAAACTTTTGGAGTTGAAAGACAGTGTAGATATTATGAATTCTAAGAATTTAAAAAACGATTTAATTAATTTTTATCAAAAGGAAATAATTGATGCCTGTGAATATTGTATTTTATCTAATGAAAAAATTCAGCCGGCATTACAACAAAATTAATATACTAAAGATTACGGCCTGTAGTGGAGAAATTCCATCACCATCAGTATTATAATTTTGCAAGAATTTATTTAGATGGTATAATTGTCGAAGTGAGGGAGTATAAGAGGTAAATATCGATAATGAAATTAAGCAGCACATCGGCACAGAATTCTTTTAAATATGGATGGTTATTAGCGAGAATTTTTCCATATATTAAACCATACATGTTCAGGATAATTTGCGGGTTTTTAGTCGCAATCCCTCTTGGTTTACTTGATGGGATTACAGCGTTTGCTTTAAAACCTTATATGGATTATGTTGTTGGAAAGCAAGACTGGGTATTTCATCTGCACGGTTATGAATTTACTTTAACCTGGCAGCTTTTTGCTTTCATTATTCCGTTTGGCGTAATCTTATTTGCAGGATTTCAAGGTGTTTTAAGATATTTAAATGACTATATTTCAGCTTGGACTTCTCAAAGAATTACTAACGATGTTAAAATGGATTTATTTCATAAGTTAATCTATATGGATCCTCAATTTTTTGACGAAAATCCATCCGGAATCGTTATTTCAAGATACATGAGCGATCCACAGACTGCTTCTGCAGGTATTGTCGATCAGATTAAAACAATTACCACAAGTTTGTTTGGCGCATTAGGACTTGTAGCTGTTATGCTCTACAGCTCTTGGAAGCTAGCTTTAATTGGTGTTGCCGTTCTATGCGTTGCTTTTATTCCGGTTGCTCTTATTAGAAAGAGAATAAAATCAGCTTCTAATAAAAACATGGTAATCGGCGGTAACATAACCACAAATATCAATGAAACATATAACGGTAATAAAGTTATGGCCGCATATGAATTGCAAGACCGGCAGGAAAACTATTTTAGAGATCAAATCTGGGAGTCTTTCAATGTCAATATGTCATTAACAAAGCGTTCAGCTTGGATGAGTCCTCTGATGTACGTAATTGCATCCTGTGGTATTGCTACAGTACTGGGCTACGGAACTCATTTAATAACTTCCGGACAAATGACTGCGGGTGCGTTTGCTTCTTTTGTTACTTCGTTGCTGCTTCTTTATAAGCCGGTAAAAACTCTCGGTAACACTTTGACAAATATTCAAAATATCTTTGTTGCAATGGGAAGGGTATTTGAATTATTTGATTTACATCCTAATATTAAGGATAAAAAAGATGCAATAACTCTTAAAGGATTAAATAATAAAGTAGAGTTCAAAAATGTTTGTTTTGAATATGTAGAAAACCATCCGGTGCTTAAGAATTTGAGTCTTACTGTAAACAAGAACGAAACTGTTGCTATTGTAGGTAATTCCGGCGGTGGAAAATCTACTCTGGTTAATTTATTACCTAGATTTTATGACATTACTTCCGGCTCAATTACAATTGACGGTATAGATATAAGAGATTTGTCGCTGCATTCTCTTAGGAGTCATATTGCAGTCGTTTTTCAGGATAATTTTTTATTTTCAGGGTCAATAAGAGAGAATATATTAATGGGAAATCCTGAAGCGACAGAAGAAGAGCTAAATCAAGCTATAGAATCAGCTCATCTTCAAGAAATGATAGAAGAACTTCCTGATGGAATTGACACTATTCTTGGAGAACGCGGCATGACATTGTCCGGCGGTCAGCGCCAGCGTGTTGCGATTGCAAGAGCTATGATTAAGAGTACTCCTATCGTAATTCTTGATGAGGCAACATCCGCACTTGATAACAAATCAGAAGCTATTGTGCAAAAAGCTCTTGATAATTTGATTAAAAATAAAACAGTATTTGTAATTGCTCATAGATTGTCTACTATCAAGAACGCTAATAGAATTGCTGTTATTAATGAAGGAGAACTGGTTGAGCTGGGAAACCATGATGAGCTTATGTCAATTCCTTCTGGGCAGTATAAGGCTCTGTATGAAATGCAATTTAAAAAAGAGGAAGCTGCAGTATAAATGAAACTTTGTGTTATAGGTACTGGATATGTAGGATTGGTAGCAGGAGCATGCCTTGCAGATATGGGGAATGATGTTATTTGTGTGGATAACAATAAAGAAAAGCTAAGGCAGTTAGAGCAGGGGATTATTCCTATATATGAACCAGGGCTGGATGAATTAGTCACATCAAATGTATCAGAACACAGGCTAAAATTTTCTTCTGATTTAGATGATGCTGTAAAGAAATCTGAAGTTTGTTTTATAGCAGTTGGAACTCCGCAAAGGGAAGACGGTTCTGCTGATTTGAGCAGTGTTTACAGCGTTGCAGAATCTATTGCAAAAGCAATGAACGGATACAAAGTTATTGTTGATAAGTCGACTGTACCAGTTGGAACTGCAGACGAAGTAACTCAAATAATACGTAAGAATACAGAGTTTGATTTTGATGTTGTTTCAAATCCGGAATTTTTAAAACAGGGAAATGCTGTGGACGATTTTCTTGCTCCGGATAGAGTAATAATTGGATCGGATTCTCCACGAGCAACTGCAATAATGCAGGAAATTTATTCACCATATCTGAGAACAGCCAACCGTATTGTTATTATGGATGTGAAATCAGCAGAAATGACGAAGTATGCAGCTAATTCATTTTTGGCAACAAAAATTTCGTTTATGAATGAAATCGCAACTCTTTGTGAAAAAGTTGGTGCAAATGCTGAAAAGGTTAGAATTGGCATGGCAACAGATATGAGAATAGGAAGCAAATTTTTATTCCCCGGTGTAGGCTACGGCGGAAGTTGTTTTCCTAAAGATGTAAAGGCTTTGATTCAGACCGGCTGTGAGCATGACTGCGATATGATGATTGTGCAGGCAGTTGATAAAGTTAATAAAAGACAGAAGGCTAACTTTGTATCAAAAATCGTAAATAGATTTGGCGAAGATTTAAAAGGGCTTACATTTGCTGTATGGGGACTTGCATTTAAGCCCAAAACCAATGATATGCGCGAAGCTCCGGCTATTTATGTGATTGAAGAACTTCTGAAAAGAGGCGCTTTAATAAGAGGGTTTGATCCGAAGGCTATGGATACTGCAAAACAGCTTTTTGGCGACAAGATTTTATATGCACAAAATGCATATGATGCTTTATCAGGAGCCGATGCAATGCTGCTTCTTACAGAGTGGAATGAATTTAGGCGGCCGGATTACGATAAAATGGCAAAGCTGTTGAAGCAAAAAATTATTTTTGACGGCAGAAACCAGTACGATAAAGCAAAATTAATTTCAAAAGGTTTCGAATATTATAATATAGGTGAATAGGCTATTTCACAGGTCGCATTTGAAAATTATATAAGTCTGATTCATACATAATCCAACAGTCAATTCCATTTTTATCGGCAACCTGCTGCATACGTTCTATATATTTCTGTTCCTTTTCGGGTTTTTCAACAATAAGAACTATACCGGGTTTTCTACAGGTTTTAATGCTGTAATAAAGGCACTGTCCAATACTTTCGTATACTTTATTAGCAAAATCAAATTCTATAGCATGGGTTTTAGTCAGACAATCAACACGGGTTTTATCATTGAGTCGATATTCCTTTACTCCAAGAACTTCACTGCACCACTTGCTTTGATACTGAGATTCGTTATGAAGTCTTTGAGAAGCATAAAGCGGTAATGCTAATGAAGAAAAAATAAAGATAATAAAAGTTTTAAGCCTGATAGCCTGCATTTCAGTTTATATAACCTTTTGAGGTATTTTAGCATATGGAGAATACTAAGTAAACTCGGGTACATGGCTTATTTTTATAAGGGTAGGAAATTAGTATAATAATAAAGTATGAAAAAGATATGAAAGGGAAATTTAAATGAAAGATGTTTTTGTGCTGCTTAACAACAATATAAGAGAGCTGTTTCGCCAAACCAGCTTTTGGATAGGAGTAATAATTGTATTACAAATTTTAATGATATGGCTTATCATATATGTTTATCTAGAGTTAAGTGACAGCAATTATCATTTTTATATGAATACAAAAACAAGTATGGAAAGTATACACCATGTCAAGATTGATAAATATGACGGCAGTTTTGAGCGTGAGCTGTCTACAGAAGAAAAACTAATCCGTAAGCAAAATCAAAGATGGCACTTAAGAAAGCTTTTTAAGTAGTAATTATTCAATATGTCCGAATAACAGCCAGTCAAAGTTTGTTTTTGAAAATCTGGTCTTTATCTTAAGCAATTCTTCTCCATTAGGGTATTTATTTTTCATAACAAATTCATTCAGTCTTTTTTCGGATATATCCAAGAATTTGGCAAACTCTTTACTGTCAAGGATTTTAGAAGCGACCTGAAGCATGAGCATACGTTTGCCCCACTGGTCAAAATCGTACTGAATGCCAAGGTTAAAATCCGGCAAGAGTTCTGGTTCTTTTGCAAGCTCAGGTTTGTATATGGAAACTCCATAATATTTTTCGATTTTTTGGAGTTCAGATACAGTAATCTCACTGTTATTTTTAGCCCTTTTGCTAATATTAGCTTTGCCGCAATCAAGAATTTTGGCAAAATCAGCGAGAAAAATTTTCTGATTAGTTAAATTTTGTAAAGTATCTTGAAGCTCTAAAAAATTCATGGCTGCCTATCGGTATACTAATACTTGACTATTTAGTTTACTTGTGGTATACTTTTCTTTGTAAGCAAAATAGTTTGGAAAACACAATGTTAACGCATGGTGTTTAAATGTGATGAGAAAGAATGTAGTTTCTTAAGTCAACAAAAAAATTATACAGAAAATGGCGGTAAAAAGCAATTATTCAATCGTCTATTCTAAATAAACATAAGGATATCAGTATGATAGGGGATGCGCACCATACACCCTTTCACACGGTGCGCAGTACACCCTTAGGAGTAGAAACGGCTGACAGATAAATAGTAAAAACGAGTTTTTATTAACGCATACAGGGCAGTATGCGCAATAAGGATTTGTCTAGTCTGTTGGATGCCGTTACTCTGGCATCCTTTCTTTAATATTAGGGTTTACAATCTTGTTTAGTTTTAGTACAATATTAATTAACGCGAAGAGGGGTGTCCGAGCGGTTTAAGGTGCAATCTTGGAAAGGTTGTGTAGGAGCAATTCTACCGTGGGTTCGAATCCCATCCCCTCTGTTTTTAATTTTAAAACTAATGGTTAATAAGGAGAGATGATGAAAAAATTAAAAGGGTTCACACTTGCTGAAGGGCTTATAACTCTGACTATTTGTGGAATTGTTGCTGTAGTCGCATTGCCCGGATTGATGGCAAAGAGAGATATTGTTGAACATCATGCTCATTTACAGAAAGCTTATGCAGAGTTAAATGACTTTGCTTCATATTTTCAGGCGAATCACTCAATGACAGCTTCTGAATATTACCGTATAAATGGGTCAACAGAATTTTACAAAGAGTTTGGAGATTATCTGGCGACTATGTCTAAGGTAAGTGATTGGCGTCATGATTCTGATTCATCTGTTACCAAACCCTATGATTTTTATACACTAAAAACTCATGCAAAACAGAATTGGCCGTGTGATACGACTGGTATAAGATCTGATTCTTTAGGACGATTAATAAGTTTTGATGATGCTCCTAAAGAAGGGTATAATGGGCCTAGAATTTGTATTGATACAAATGGGCAAAAAGGACCAAACACTTTTGGTATAGATATATTTTCATTCCTGTTTACAGTTGATGGAGAGGTAATTCCGGATGGACAGGAACATCCAAAGAATTGGTATGACGGACAAGGTTTTGCTTGGGAGGCTGGTGCTCTCAGAGGGGCTGCAAATTGTTATAATCATAATCAAGGTTTGAACTGCGCATATTACGCTATTAATGATATTAGTCCGCTTGATAGTTCAAGAACATATTGGGAGGATTATATCGGACGAAAAGATTACCAGAAATAATAAAAAAGGATTAGATTAATATCTAATCCTTTTTTTCTCATACCAAAGTTATAGATTTTTTGCATAAAATAATCATCTATTCTAATGATTTATTTTCTTTTTAATATTGTTAAGCTATAAATGTAAAAGAGTCTGAGAATAAAGAAAGGAATAGTATGTCAAAAATTAACAACGTAGGTTTAAACCTTGGGCAGAAAATTGCTAATCCGTTCAAAACATCTCGCAATATCACAACCCCAAATCCGTTCAAATACTCAAACTTTGAGGGGAACAGTTTGCCATTTGCCGATGTTTTCGACGGATTTGAACAAAAGAAAGTAAACAAATTGAAGATGATTTCATCTTCTGTTGCAGGCAGCATGACTAAAATGAAGTCTTTACTTCCTGAATCAATCGTAAACTTTGTAAACAGAGTTAGAGGCGGTATTTCAAGTGCTTGGAACTACGCTAAAAATACAAATATTTCTGATATTGCCGGTATAAAAAATATCTCAGAAGCTTGGAATAATACAATGAGCATGGATGTTGCTGACATTGGAAAAGGTCTTTCTAATTCAATTTCCGGTCTAGGTAACAGCATTTCAAATAAAATGTCCTTCTTGAATAAAGACGTTACTGATATTGGAAAAGGACTTGCTGATAAGTGGAATTCTTTAATTAGCAGTGTTCATCACAACAAAATCACAAAAGATACTCCTGTTCAAGATTTAAAAGCTATGTGGGAACATGAAATTAACCTTATGTCTGAAAGAGAGGCTGCATAATGAATAAAAATATTGCTGAAATTATTGATGCTCTTACAGCTCATGAAGACACAAGCTCAATTCAAGTTCTGGAAGAATTAGGTACTAATTCTCCTGATAATGAAATTAGAGAATACACATCACGTGCTCTAGTAAAGAAAAATTTGCACGATTCATTAAAAGTTGTGATTATCAATCAAGGTAAAGGTATTAATGACCTTTCTCCTGCTGTTGCTATGAGCACTATTAATGAAATTCTTTCTTTAAAAGATAAATCAGAAGTTATAAAAATTTTAGATGATACAATCAACATGCACTCTGATGAAGCTGTAAAAGAAAATGCTCGTTCAGTAAAATCTTTATTGGCCTTGAGTTAATTATAGCTGGATTTAAGAAAAAAAAAGAGCCGTTTATACGGCTCTTTTTTTCTTTTCCTATTTACCTAACAGGAAGTTAAAGCCCATTTGGAAACCGCAGCCGGTTCTTCCGGCATTTCGTAGAACAGCTTGCAGATAACCTGAAAATCTATCTGTAAATTTCTTTGTGAAACCGATACCATACTGAATATATCCGCGTTCCATTTCGAGCTGAGGAAGACCTACATTACCAGCCTGTCCCCCGACTGCGCCGTTTACATTGTACATATATTGCAGTGTTCCGTAGATACTGAAAGTTTCTTTTTCCCATATTAAGTTAATACCAGGTGCAACGTTAACTCCATTAAGCATACCGGCCATCATTCCCATTTGACCGTAATCAGAGTGCCAGTTTTGCTGCCCGAAGAAATTGTATGCTGCCATAAAGTTAGGCTGCAATACCCAATCTCTATGAAATCTCCAATTGTAAGCAAATTTAGTCGCAGCACCTGCGAAGTAGTTAAATGTATTATCAGCGTGTCCACCTACATTCATGACATTGTCATATATGCCGCCATATACTAAACCTCCGATAATCCAGTTATTTTTATACCATGTTCCGAGGAAACCAGCCTGTCCGCCATTCTGGTAAGCTCCAACTCCCGGGTAAGTCTGATGGGCTCCATTATAGCCAATATATGCTGTCGGCATGAATTTCCAACCATTTTTTAGTTCTTTTAACCCGAAGTCAGCACCGATTAAAGCACCATAAGAGTTATTGCCGACTCTGCCCAAACCGGAAAGATTCATGTTCAGGTTTTCAAAGTTACCATACATTTTGTACCATAGTCCACCGTCTTTGCGGGAATACTGGTATGGTGCAAATAATGGATTTGTTGCTGCATATCTGTTTGCCATTAATCCTGAAGAAGCAACACCTCCATCCTCATCTTTAAAGCTAGGAAGAACCATAGAATGAGTGAAGAGCATATCATCAATTGCTAACTGGTTCTGCCATTGTGCAATTGTTGTAACCTGACCTCTGAATACATGAGGGTTAAACTTTATCATATCTAAAGAATAGAGAGCTCCGGCTCCGCTGCCATGCTGATTAAGCTGATACCAGCCGATTGGAGTCAAGGTTGCATCTCTTGTTATTTCTATGTTTCCTTCAAGCGGATTGCCATCTTTGTCTACAAATATATGATCAAGAACGATATTTCTGTCAATTGGTGCATCCCAGCCAAATATATCTCCGTTTAAGCTCCATTGATCAATTCTTGCAACACCATCACCAGTCATACTTCCAACCATAAACTGGTCATTACTTGTAATCTGGTTGCTTCTTGCATGAATATCAATATTGAAGTTTGCTTGATTTGCTATATTGAGCTCTCCGATAGACGACATGTTTCGTTCGCCGTTCATAGTATGGATTAAAGCATTTTGCATTGCTCCATCACCGGAAGCTATTATTTTGTCTAATTCAAATGTACCATTCTTAACAACAAATGCAGAGTTTTCATCTATTGTCATATTACCGCCGGTAATATGAGCATTAACTGTATTTAATACAGAATTATTAGTTATGTTAATATCACCGCCTGATATTTCACTTTTTTCTCCAAGTGTTATATTTGAAGTATTATCAATATTTGTAGTACCGTCGCTTTGAATCAAAGCAGCAGTGCTTGACGACTGTGTTACATTATCTGTATTAATAGTACCGCCCTGATTATCAATAATACCATTCCATTTATCCGCTTTATCAAGGTTAATCTCAGCACTTGCTAATGTTAATGTCGCATTTTTTTGGATATCAAGAGCAACTGCATCTGCAATAGAGCTGCTGCCATCAATTGTCATATTTGAATTTTCTAACAAATTCAAATTCCCAGATTCTGCTTCAATTTTAAAGCTTGGATTTTGTGTGTTACCGTAATTGAGGGTTCCATTATCTTTTAAAGATATTACAGAGCTTGAGGCAAGGGTATCATTATCATCAATTCCGACAATACCGTCGCCTGTAATATTAATATTACCGCTTGTTTGAATAGCAACTTCATTTTCAATATAGCTGCCAGTTCCAATATTTAAGTTGCCTGTTCCAGCTATTAAATCACCGCTGTTACCGTGAAGTGTTCCATTTGCTGTCAAGCCGCTTACATCCAGTTTGCCTCCATTGAGAGAAACTGTTCCATTCCAGTTATCGCCGCTATTAAGCTTTACTTCTCCGCCATTATTAATATTTAATGTTGTTCCATTAGCAATTTCCGTTGTTACATCGCCGGCAATAGAGCTTCCTTGTCCGATTGTAAGCGAACCGCTTCCAACTGTAAGCTCTCCAGTATCAGCATCTAAGATACCGTTTTGTGTAACATTTGTTGTCAGATTTCCGCCGTTAAGGCTTACTTTTCCGGCCCAGGTGTCATTTGAGTTAAGAGTAGTTTCTCCGCCTTCAAGCTTAAATTCGCCGTTTTGTGTAATATTTACAACAGCATCAGCAACAACGTTTCCGCTTTCAAGAGTTAAGTCAGAAGCTGTACTGGAATTACCTATATTTATAGTTCCAGTAACGTTGTTATTGCCGGCAGCGAGATTATTTCCAGTTCCAATTGCATCAATTATGCCGCCAAGAGTTTCATCAGAACCGGTAATTTCTAAAGATGACCCGTTTTCAAGAGATATAGTACCATTGTTAGCAATAGAGCCGGCACTTATAGAACCGCCTGTGTTGGTAAGTTTACCATCAACTGTAATTTCACCTTGAGTAATATTTCCGGTATTGTTACCGTTGTTAATATTAAGGTTTCCGCCTCCTGTAATATCAGCACTATTCGAAAAGCTATTGTTAGCAGTCATATCGCCGTTGTTGGCAAAATTACCGTTAATAGTAATATTATTCTGGGTGATAGTTCCTGTGTTTTCACCGCCTCCAATTGTAATGCTTCCTTTACCATCAAATGTGCCGTTGTTAGTAATTGTATCTGTTACCACATTTCCGGCATTAGTAAATGTTTTATCCGCATTATTGGTAATAGCAGAAGCTATAACAGAATTATTGTTAGTGAATGTTCCGTTATTTGTAATTTCTGCTTTGTTTTGATTAGTACCGATAGTACCATTGTTAGTGAAAGTTCCTCCGTTGGTAATATTTGCAATAATGCTTCCCGTGTTTTCAAATGTACCGCTGGTTTCCAGAGTGTCTTGAGAAATACTGCCTGAATTAGAACCATTGTTAACAATTAATTTCCCGCCGTCACCAGAAATGTTACCAGAGTTTGTGAAGTTATCGTTAGATGTAATTGTACCGGTATTGGTATAATCACCCTTTATTGTAACATTATCCTGGGTTATATTTCCGCTGTTATTTCCGGTTGTGGCTGTTAAGCTTCCACTACCTGAAATAGTTGCAGAGTTATTAAACTCATTTGCTGTAATACTATTTTCATTATTAAGAGTTCCACCGGTAACTGAAACAATATTCTGAGAAATTGTTCCACTGTTAGTACCCCCGTTAGAAATAGTTAACGAACCTGTATTACCCGTAATGCTGCTGGAATTGTTTAAACTTCCTGCATTAATAGTACCATTGTTGGTAACAGAGCCTTGGTTAGTAAAAGAATCTGCTGTTATTTCATTCCCGCTGTTATTGATAAACTCTTTACCGGTTTCGTTAGTAATAGTTGATGCAATTATAGAACCATTATTAGTAAATGTTCCTTTATTATCAATAGTACCTTTATCTGGTGAAGAGCCAATGCTGCCATTATTTATGAACTTATCATTATTAATAATTTCATCTGAAATTATACTGCTTCCTGAATTATTATTAAATGTGCCATTGTTTGTGAGTTTATCTGTTGTTATTGTTCCGGCAGTTGTACCATCTCCATTGTTGAAAGTCCCGCCGGTTGTAACTTCATTTTGAGTTATACTCCCAGTATTAGTACCGCCCTGGTTTGCACTAATGCTCCCTGTACCTGTAATATCAGCAGAGTTCGTAAACTCCTGAGATGCCGTAATAGAACCAGTATTAGTGAATTTATTACCGCTGATATTTACAATCGCCTGAGAAATACTTCCTCCATTTGAACTGTTGCCAGTGCTATCTTTAATAATTAAACTACCGTTACCTGTAATATCAGAAGATGCATTTGTAAATTCTTTATTTGCGGTCATAGTACCGTTGTTGGCATAATCTCCGGTAATTTCAATTGTATCTTGTTCGATTGTTGTTGAATTGCTGCCTCCGGCCGCAATTAGCTTACCGGTACCGGTAAGCTGTCCAGAGTTGTTAAAAGTTTCAGCGCTAATGGTTCCGCGATTAGTCAGCGTGCCAGCGGTTACATTCACAATATTCTGGGTGATACTGCCGTCATTTGTTCCTCCATTGCTAATTTCAATGCTGCCAGACACACCTGTAATGGAAGCACCGGACTGATTGGTTATTTCTTTTGTTACTATACTGCTGCTATTGTTAATACTTGAGCTGTTATTAATATTTGTTTCTACAATCAAGCTTGCATTATTATTTAGTGTACCCTCATTAATGATGTTATCATATGTTGATTCCTGGCTAATTGTTTCGGTTGAGCCAGAAGAGATAGTCAAATTATCCGCAAAAGCTATTCCAGATGACATTGCGCCAACAAAAGCTGTAACACATAAAAGCGTCTTAATATTTTTTCTCATTTATTTAAACTCCAAAACTTAATTCCATAAAAATCATATCAAAAATATGTGGCAAAATAGGTATATATTACAAAAGATTTACAAATCAAAAACCCCGTTTCAAAACTTGGAAACGGAGTTTTTGATTTGTATTTAAAATTTTTCAACAAACAATTCGAAATAACCTTGCGGATGGTCGCAAACCGGACACTTACATGGTGCTTCTTTTCCGATTTGGGTATGTCCGCATTTTCTGCAAACCCATTGTGTAACTTCCTCTTTCTTAAACAATGCTCCTTCTTTTAGCAGCCCTGCAAGTGTTTCAAATCTGTGGGAATGTCTTTTTTCAATCTCAACAATATTAGCAAAAAGTCGTGATATTTCATCAAAACCTTCATCTTTAGCTATTTGTGCAGCTTCTTTGTACAAAATTTCCCACTCCTCTCTTTCGCCGCTTGCTGCAGCAATCAGATTACTGTAGGTATCACCATAAGAAAAAGGATAAGTTCCGTTCACCTGAAAGTGTTTTGAATCCGGAATTTGTTTATAAAATAACTTGGCATGTTCTTTTTCATTTTCTGCAGTAACTAAAAAAATATCGCTTATTTGTTCATAACCTTCTTCCTTTGCTACTTTTGAAAAGAATGTATATCTGTTTCTTGCCTGCGATTCGCCGGCAAATGCATTGACCAGACATTGTAATGTTTTTGAATGTTCTAAATTCATAATACCCTCCCTGTAAAAATAAGAATATAAGAATAGATGGATGAATTTTACTCCCCTGACGGGTAAGAAAGTCGGGTAATTTTCTCTAACTAAAGTATTAGAATAAATTAAATATTATCTAATTTAAGATTATTAAAAGCCTCTGTTTATAAGGGTTTAAACTCTGTATCTACTCCATATGGAGTATTCTCTAACTAAAGTTGTAAAGTTATAAAAATTAGTGCCGTAGATATAAGGGAAAGGCAAAATAATTTATTGAAAGGAAATTATTATGGGATCAACTTCAACGATTACAATTAACACGAATTTGTCATCCCTCACATGTCAAAAGTATCTTAGAGATGCAACCAAAGGCATGAACACAGCAATGGAGAGATTATCTACCGGCTTCAAGATAAACTCTGCAGCGGATGACGCAGCCGGTTATGCAGTTTATAACGGCATGGAAGCTAAAATAAGCGGTTACGATATCATTGAAACAAACGCTCAAATGGGATTGGATATGTTAACAACTCAAGAAGGTGTTTTAGATATCATTAACGATTATTTACAGAGAATTAGAGATTTGACCATGCAGGCCGCCAACGGTACTTATGGTTCTGCTTCTTTAGATGCTATCAGTCTTGAAGTTCAGCAGAGAATGGATGAAATTAACCGTCTTTGTGAAATTACTGACTTTAACGATGCATATCTATTGGATGGCTCAAGAACTGAAGATATTAACCTGCAGGTAGGTTTGTATTCTGATAAACGATGTGTTATCAAGATGGATGCATTCCTCTTTGCTAGCGCAAAGTCTACAGTTATAATGGGATTCAAATCTACGACTAAAGGCGGCTATATCAATTTGAACTCAAGTACAGCTGATGATACTTATGAGTATAGAGCAAGAGAGCTTAATCCTGACGGTACCCCTAAAAAAGATGCTCAGGGAAATCTGATATATAAATCAGGCTCATATGAATCTGCACTTGCAGCTGCTCTTGCAGAAAATGGTGTAATCACAGCTGCTGATGGTGATGCAACTATCAATAAAACAAAAGACGGAAGTTCTATTTCTATAACAAATATGTGTAATGCAATTTATAGAAATGATTCATCTGCTCGTGAATTCATTGACTACATTGACGAAGCAATTGATAATGTATCTCTTAGATGTACAAAAATCGGTGCTTACATGAACCGTTTAGAATCCGCAATTGAGTCAACAGATATTCAGAGAGAAAACTTAACCGAAGCTGTTTCTACAATTAAGGATGCTGACGCAGCAACTGAATCTTCAAACTATATTAAATATCAGATTCTTCAGCAGGCAACTGCAACACTGTTATCAACAGCTAACCAATTGCCTTCTATAGCTTTGAACCTGATTTAATAAACTTGTAAACGTAGAGAAAATAATAGAGATAATAAAGGTCCTTTCAATGACCCTCAGAGTCGTGCGCTCTGAGGGTTTGCCTTATGCTACGCACGTAGACATTGGGCGGCTGGTTTAGTGCAACTACAAGTATGTATTAAGACTCCAAGCCCGCCTTTAGGTGTTACGCATGTTGGTTGCAGCCCTATATTACCGTTTTCAAATATTCAATAATATCATCTGACTCATACATCTGTATGTTTCTATCAGTATCAACCAAAAACGGTACCTGTCTTTTTCCGCCCATTTTAATTAAGGCTTCTTCTGAGGGTTTGTCTGTAATATCAACTTTATTGTACTTAACTCCTTTTTCGTCAAGAAATGACATAACCTTGCGACAGTATGGACATGTTTCCAGGATGAATAAATCTAACACTTTGACCTCCTTTTATTTAAGTTTAAACCTCTGGTGTAAAAAAACATTCCCCAATAATATATAGTTATGCTGGATTTCTATTTACCCCCATGCTAATATAAAATGTGCGAGGTAGATATGTTAAGACATTTTTTAAATTCAAAAATACACAGAGCAACTGTTACAGATGCAAATTTAAACTACGTTGGCTCAATAACGATAGATGAAGAATTTTTAGAAAAAGCAAATATACTGGAATGGGAAAAAGTTGAAATCCTTAATATAAATAATGGAGAAAGATTTCAAACCTATGCAATAAAAGGTGCAAGAGGTTCAAAATGTTTCTGCTTAAATGGTGCGGCTGCACGTAAAGCACAGCCGGGTGATAAGATTATCATTGTTACATATGCAGAACTGACGCCGGAAGAAATCAAGACTCATAAGCCGACAATTGTTCAAGTTGGAGAAGGTAATTCAATTGTCAGGCAATAATATTTCAAAACTAAAAAAGAGTAAGAAAAAGAAATTCACAATCAATATTAAAAATATGGGTGTCAATATTGATAAGAATGAATACTATGAGATAGTTAAATCAAACTCTGCTTTTCCTGAAAGAGGACTTTAGTCCAAAATATGTACACCTGTTGAGCTTCCTGTTCCAAAGTTATTGACACGATAGCCTTTGCCGAAAGGACTGGAGTATCCTGTTGTAGATGTACTTCCGAATGTAGATGGAAATTGTGTAGTCGTAAAACTTGAGTTACTGGAGAAAAAAGGGTCATCATCAAAAGATGAATTAAATGACGGCGTAAAGCCGGTAAGTTGACCTCCGAAGAAATTTCCAATATTTCTTATTAAAGATGTACGATAGTTATTTTTAGGTCGCGATAGTATTGCATTTCTTACGTTATCGTACCTTGTATTAATGTCGCCTTGCTGTACAGCACCAAATGCTTGCATTTCAAGTCTTTGTAAACGTTCCAGGTCGCTTTCGCGTGTAAAATTCCTGTTTAATGTGTATTGTTCAAGTGCGCTAAGGTCAGAAAATGAACTTCTTCTTGGATGGAAAAATCTTCTCTGATTATAAGCATTATTGTAGAAATTATTTGGTCTGTAATAAGGACGTCTGTTATTATAGTATCTATTTGGCGGTCTGTGGTAATGTCTGTTGTTAAAACGATTATTATACACAGGACGTCTTGTTACTATTGTGCGTGATTCGGCTAAAACAAACAGCGGGTTTAATAGGGCTGCTGATAAAATTAATAAACTTAAAAAAACTCGATACATAAAAAATCCTCCAAAATGATATTAATAAACTTGGAAAATTTTGTGTATTGTCTGGGAGAGCAGGATTAAGTGTCTAAAAAGATTAATTTTATTATAATATTACCCCTTGCAAAAATCTTGAAATTCTATTAAGATATATGTATAAATATTAAGAATTTCAAATTTTTGTAAATTACAAGGTTAAAGGTGGTCGCATGGCAGAGAATGAAGAATTGCAAGAGACGGGTTCAGAAGGAGAAGCACGTCAAAAGATATTAGTAGCTGATGACGAAGCAAGTATCAGAAGAATCTTAGAAACTCGTCTTAAGATGGTCGGATACGACGTTGTAACAGCTGAAGATGGTGAGGAAGCTGTTGAAGTATTTAACAAAACAAATCCAGATTTAGTGGTGTTAGACGTTATGATGCCAAAGATGGATGGTTATGGAGTAACTAGAGAAATCCGTAGAACATCAGATGTTCCGATTATAATTCTGACAGCATTGGGCGATGTTTCAGAAAGAATAACCGGACTGGAACTTGGTGCTGATGATTATGTTATAAAACCATTTAGTCCAAAAGAGTTAGAAGCTCGTGTGAAAGCTGTATTAAGAAGAACTATTAGTAAGGATGTGATTATTCCATCTTCATCATCTTCTGCTTCAGGATCAGCTGCTGGTGCTAAAGGTGGTAAGAATATTATTACAACTGGTGCTATAAAAATTGATACAGCAAGACGTCAAGTTTATAGAAAAAATGAACGAATTCGTTTAACAGGGATGGAGTTTAGCTTATTAGAGTTGTTAGTTAATAACTCCGGTCAAGCGTATTCCAGAAATGAAATATTACAGCACGTATGGTCTTATCCAGCAGATCATAGAATTGACACAAGAGTTGTTGATGTGCATATTTCACGGCTGCGTTCTAAGTTGGAAGCAGATCCAACCAATCCTGAATTAATATTGACGGCACGTGGTATTGGATATATGTTCCAGAGAATAAATTAATAATTAATAAAGACGCTTTTTAAAGCGTCTTTATTTTTGGCTCTTGCGAAAAAATCTTTATTTGTTATACTAAAATATGTCAGAAATATGGCGCCTGTCGTCAAGCGGTTAAGACCTCGGATTGTGGTTCCGATATGCATGGGTTCGAATCCCATCAGGCGCCCCATTTAAACAAAAAGCACCATTTGGTGCTTTTTTGTTAGGTAGATTTATAATACCTCAGTTAGTCTGCAGTTGATTGAGCATTTTAAACCTGTTGCAAAAAATTGTATGTTACAACTATCTTATATTATTTATTGCAGAATTCAATTCACTTAATGTATTATATGCAGGCAAATCCTTATTTTCCATTACGACATTGTCTATATCTGCATATAATGATTTATCGGTGAAACCTGGGGTATATAGTCCTATGTAATCTTTAATGCTAAATTTATCCTTTTCATTTCTTAATACTGTTACTAAATTTCTTTTTTCATCCAATATAATAAAACCTTTGTTAAACACTTTTTGTTTTGCTTCATTATCTATATGAGTTATAATATCTAGCATTCTATCAAAAATAAAATTATGTACGATATCGCTATTAGCAAACTTTAATATAATATCTTTATTATATTGATTAATATCTCCTGCTAAATCATCTATCAGGGAAATGGCATATAAATGTGACTCATAGGTTTCGTTATCATTGGATTTTAATTTATCAATATTATTTTGAATGTAGGTTTTGTATATTTCAAAATTTTCCGTATTAAGATTATATAATTGTAAATCTTTTTTATCAGGTAAAAGCATATCTTCAATCATTTTTTTTGCTTCTTCATCTGTCTGTGGTTTTGCAGAAATTACCCCCAAACTTGTAAGAGCTAAACCTGCTCCAACTGCGGCAGTTTCTTTAAAATGATTTTGTACTGCTTTTGCAGATTGTTCTATTGTATTAGTAATTGCTTTTGGCGGATATTGCTTAAAATTAGTACTATAATAATTAGTATTTACATTTATTTTTGCACTATTCATACATTATTCCTTTATTACAAAAATTTGTCATTTTATGTAAATACACTGAAATTTCAAAATTGTCTGATTTTTGAAAATTATTTACAAAAGTATATAAATTAACTCGATAATCACAATAATATTAATGATACTTGTTATACAAGAGCCTCATATCTTCGTCTGTAAGATATTGCATTGTTGGTAAATCATAAGGGTACATTATACTGTTACTGCTATCTGAATGTCCTAAACCGATTGCGTGGCCAGCTTCATGAAGCATAACACCGTAAATATTATCTTTAGGTCTTGTTACAAGCGCACGTGTAAGCCTGCCGTTTTCATAAGTTCTTTTATATTGTTTGGTTCCAATCGTTACATATGCTTTATAATATTGTCCTCCTCTTGTCATCATCTCTGTACAACCTACTGCATGCACGTCATTACAATTAGCAACAAAGTCCACAAATTCAACCTCAATATTTGCATTTGCAGGGCTGTCGACAAATTTAAAACGTACTAGAGATCTTGACTGCTGCTGCCAGGACATAAAAGCTTGATGCATGAGTCTGCTCATGTTGCCATATTCAGGAATATAAACATTGATAGGTAAAGATACCCAACGGGGACGTTCTGCGGCAAATGTACATATTGTTAATGTTAAAACTAAAAATAAAATCGCAAAACACTTTTTCATACAATCGAATTATAACATTTTAGCATAAGGGCTGTCAAACACTACTTTCTGGCAATGAAAAAAAGAAATGATAGCATATTATGTATTTATGGAAAAAAGAGATGACGTATATAAAAATCGTGGTTTACATGAATATGGCGACGTAGAGTTTGCTGACAATGTAAATAAAAAATATCCTATTGATACTCCTGAACATATAAGGGCTGCATGGAGCTACTTTCATATGCCTAGAGATTATGAAAAATATTCAGTAGAGGATAGAAAAATAATTATAAACAAGATTGTAGAAGCGTGGAAAAAGAAAATTTCTAAGGAAGGCCCGCCGGAAGCGTAGAGGTTTATCCGCTAATCAGTGACAAGCAGTTTGAATCATTGAATGCTTGTAAAGACGGATTTATCTGTATAGCAGTAGAGTAATCCTTTCTAAAGCCTTCTGTATCTCCAAGTTCTTTTCTGATTGCTGCTCTATAGTAGTAAGCATCTGCATATTTAGAATTGTTTTCAATGGCTTTATTCAAGTCTGCAATAGCGCCCTGTAAATCTCTAAGTACACATTTTTGCAAACCTCTTATATAATAGCTTTCAGCTAGCTTAACATTTGTAGTAGGGTTCTTTTTTATAGCTGTAGTTGTAATAACAGGTGCGGATGGTACTTGAACTGTAGCAACTCCGGCACTTATTGTTCCAGAAGCAATTTTTTCTTGTGGAGCTGTAGTAGTTTGTTTAGGTTTTACGCTGATAGGCTGAGTTGTTGTCGAAATTTCCTGCTTTTGTGGCTGCTGGTATGCAATTTGTTGTGAAACATCCGGTTCTTTCTGTGAAACTATTTGCTGTGCAGCTGGTTTAATTTGAGTTTTGGGTGTTGATAATTCTGCAACTCTGTTATCAGATTTCGTTTGTACCGGAGCTGTATAACTTTGTACAACTCCTCGTACTGTCGGTATTGCCGCAATATAGCTTTCATTTGATAATAAAGGTTTAACATTTTTTATGAAAGTTTGATTTTCTGCAAGTGCAATTGCCTGATCTAAATCAATGGCAGCTCCTTCATTATCAAAATAAAGTTTTTTGAGGCGTCCCCTATTAGCATATGCAATGCTGTCTTTAGGGTTCAAAGCTATAGCCTGAGTATAGTCGCTTAAAGCTCCTACATTGAAATTCATTCGTTTTTTTACAACACCTCTATTATTAAAAGCTTCGGCATCTTTTGGATTTAATTCTATTGCGATGTTGTAATCTTCAAGTGCGCCTTTATTATCGTCGAGCATATATTTTAAATTAGCTCTGTTATAATATACATCCGAATAATTTTTGTTGATTTCTAGAGCCTTTGCATAATCTTCCATAGCGCCATTAATATCTTTCATGGCAACTTTTAATACGCCTCTATTGTTGTAGGCATATGCAAAATTTTTGTTTATTGCAATTGCTTTGTTATAGTCTGCCATTGCACCATTCTGATCATTAATAAGCTGTTTTATATAACCTCTGTTAAGGTATAATTCCGGGTTATTAGGGCTTAGCTCAATAGCTTTATCAAAGTCTTGAATAGCTCCTTGAATATCTTGTTTAAGAAAGCGCATTGAAGCACGATTTGAGTAAGCTAATGCACTATTAGGCCCTTGCTGGATTTCTTGTGTGTACGTATCAATAGACCTCTCAATAGGGGTTTGGGCATTAGCTGATGGAATAATGACAAGAGTCAGCATTATTGCCAGTATTAAGCTTATAGGTTTCACGATACGTACTCCTTTGCCAAGTCGAATTTGATTAAATACTAACACATAATAAATCTATATCAATAGAATGTAAAAAAATATATACATATGGTGATATAAACAAGGGTAATTGTTGTATTAAAGAGATAATTTTTATGCTATACTAATAACATCAAATGCCGATGTGGCTCAGGTGGTAGAGCAATTGATTCGTAATCAATAGGTCGGGAGTTCGAGCCTCCCCATCGGCACCATTCTGGTTAATAAGGATATTTGTTTATGAAAATTTCTCCAGTTAAAAATAACATTGCACCTAAAATTTTGGTTGATAAATCTATTCAAGAGCCATATCTCGGATATTTAAATCAGGCAAGCGGCGTTATAGAAAACTATTTAAAATATGAAAAAGATGCAGGACAAATTTCTATAAAAAATGGTGATTTTTGGGGCGGCAATACTGACAAGATTCTAACTATTAGTAGAAAAACTCCAAGCTTTCAAACCTATATACAAATTCTTAAGGAGTCGGATATTCCTTTTTTACGTTTGGTTTATCAGGCTGTTCAAACCTCTGTTGAGTACATGAAATAAGGATATATTATGAAAGTTTTATTATTAAATGGAAGTTCACACAAGAATGGATGTACTTTTACAGCTCTCTCTGAAGCTGCAAAAACTTTAAATCAAGAAGGTATTGAAACAGAAGTCTTTCAGCTAGGAAATCCTGAAATACGTGATTGCTGCGGCTGTCAAGCGTGCAGAAAACTTGGTAAGTGTGTTTTTGAAGACGGGCTTGTAAATGAATTTATAGAAAAGGCACGTGAAGCAGACGGTTTTATTTTCGGAACTCCTGTTTATTATGCCCATCCAACAGGCAGAATTTTATCATTTTTAGACAGAGCTTTTTATGCCGGTAAGGATGCTTTTGAATTTAAACCGGGAGCTGCGGTTGCATCTGCTAGAAGATCTGGTACAACTGCAAGCTTTGATGTTTTGAATAAATACTTTACAATTAATAATATGCCTGTTGTTTCATCCGGCTATTGGAATAATATTCACGGACATGTTGCAGATGAAGCGCTTCAAGATTTGGAAGGTCTGCAAGTTATGAGGAGTTTAGGCCGAAACATGGCCTGGCTTCTAAAGTGCATAGAAAACGGAAAACAAAATGGTATTAATAGGCCGCAGAAGGAAGAAAAAATTTATACAAATTTTATAAAGTAGGAAAAATATGAGAGATGAATTATTATCAATAGTAGAAAAAAACAGCCGTATAGGAATTAATGAACTGGCAGTTCTTCTTGGTGAAGAAGAAATAAATGTCGCAAATGAACTTTCTAAACTTGAGCAAGAAGGGATTATTTGCGGATATCATACTTTAATCAACTGGGACAAGACATCTATTGAGAAGGTAACTGCTCTGATTGAAGTAAAAGTGACTCCTCAGAGAGGGCAAGGGTTTGATAAAATTGCAGAGAGAATTTACAATTATCCGGAAGTAAAGTCTGTTTATTTGATTTCAGGAGGGTTTGATCTTCTTGTAACTCTGGAAGAAAAATCCTTAAAAGAAATTGCTAAATTTGTATCTGACAAGCTGTCTACTCTGGACAGTGTTTTAAGTACTGCTACGCATTTCATTCTTAAAAAATATAAGGATCACGGTACAATTTATGATAAAAAACATGAGGATACAAGGGAGATAATTACGCCATGACGAAGCCTCTTTCTGATGCAGTGCAAAGCTTAAAACCTTCAGGAATAAGAAAGTTTTTTGATATTGTGAGTGAAATGAAGGATGCCATTTCTTTAGGTGTTGGCGAGCCTGATTTTGACACACCATGGCATATTCGCGATGAGGGTATTTATGCGCTGGAAAAAGGAAAAACATTTTACACCTCAAATGCCGGATTAAAAGAATTAAGAGAGGAAATCTGCAATTACCAGAAAAGAAAACAGGGAATTGTATATAATCCTGCGGATGAAGTTATTGTAACAGTTGGCGGTTCGGAAGCTATTGATATTGGTTTAAGGGCAATGATTAATCCGGGCGATGAGGTTATAATTCCGCAGCCTTCGTATGTTTCGTATGAACCGTGTGCGATCCTTGCTGGTGCAAAACCTGTTATTATTGATTTGAAAGCAGAAAATGAATTCCGTCTTACAGCCGAAGAATTGGAAGATGTTATTACTGATAAGAGTAAGGTTTTGATACTTCCTTTTCCTAATAATCCGACCGGTGCAATTATGGAGCGTGAGGATTTAGAAAAGATTGCAGAGCTTATCAGAAAATATGACCTGTATGTAATGTCTGATGAAATTTATGGAGCTCTTACATATAAAGGTGAACATGTTTCCATTGCAAGCCTTGAAGGAATGAAAGAACGTACTATTCTTATCGATGGGTTTTCAAAAGCTTATGCAATGACCGGATGGCGTCTTGGTTATGCCTGCGGACCAAGAGAGATTATAAAGCTGATGACAAAAATTCATCAATTTGCAATAATGTGTGCACCGACAACAAGCCAGTATGCTGCGGTAGAGGCTTTAAAAAACGGGGATGATGATGTAAAAACAATGAGGCAGGCTTATAATCAAAGACGAAGATTTCTTTTGAATGCATTTAAAGAAATGGGGCTTGAGTGTTTTGAACCTTTTGGAGCTTTCTATGTTTTTCCATGCATAAAAGAATTTGGAATGTCCAGTGAAGAATTTGCAACAAGATTTCTAGAAGAAGAACGAGTTGCTGCCGTTCCTGGAAATGCTTTTGGGGCAAGCGGAGAGGGGTTCTTAAGAATATCTTATGCATACTCTCTGGATAATCTTAAAACTGCTATGGAAAGATTGAATAGTTTTGTAAAAAAACTAAGAAACAATATTTCATAATTACCTTTTTGTGGTATAATGGAATGATATATTGGAATTAAGAGAATGCTAAAAAATATTAAAGATTTTATTTGTATGCACTTAAATTTTAAAGTGTATAATGTAACAGTCGCAGCAATCATAGCTGCGCTTGCGATTGCACCTTGCGTGATGTTTTTACCTGAATCATATGGTTTTGAAAATGGTGTATTGGAAAATTTGCAGCTTATAGTTTTATTTTTAGGATTTATTTTTGCTCTAATGGCAAAAGATAATAAAAAGTTTTTTTATTTTGTAGCAATGACTATAGCAGTTCTTGCTATAAGAGAGGTAAATTGTTTCAGAACCGTATTTTTTGCAATACCCGGGGAAATCAATGAATTTTATACCTGGGATCAGATTAAATTTGGCTGGCTGTATCATCCGATTTACGGGCTGTTTATTGCATATGTTGCTTTTTATTTCTTAAAAAACAAACTATTCCTGACTGCTTGGGAAATGTTGAAGAATATCAAACTGCCTGTTTGGAATATATTGCTTATGCTATCTGGTATGTTGCTTGGTGTAATCGCTGAAAGTGTATTTGCAAATACTCTTTTTGAAGAAAGTGCTGAACTGCTTTTCTATGTATCACTTACAGGCATTATATATTTATATGTCTTTGATAAAGATTATAATCTTTGAACAACAGCATTTGTGAATTCGCTGCAAGAAGCATTTCCGCCTATATCAGCAGTTTTAATACCTGATTTAAGTGTTTCAAATAATGCTGACTTAATTTTTGCAGTGGCAGTTGTTTCTCCTATAAAATTAAGCATCTCAATTGCAGACATAAGCATTGCTGTTGGATTTGCTTTATCTTGTCCGGCTATATCAGGTGCAGAACCGTGAACCGGTTCAAATACCGCATAGTCTTTTCCGATATTTGCGCCCTGAGCAATACCAAGCCCGCCGACAAGACCGGCGCATAAATCTGAAACAATGTCACCATATAGGTTTGGTAAAAGAAGGGTATCAAACTGGTTAGGATTTTGTACTAATTGCATACAGCAATTATCAACCAGAATTTCTCTGAAACCGATGTTTGGATATTTTTTCGCAATTTTTCTGGCACAATCCAAAAATAATCCGTCAGAAAGCTTGCAGATATTTGCTTTTGTAACAACACAAACTTCTTTTCTATTATTCTTAACAGCATAATCAAAGGCAAATTCAGCTATTCTTTCAGATGCTGCCCGGGTAATGATTTTTATGCTTTCAGCTGTGTTTTCATCTACCTGTCTTTCAATTCCGGCGTATAAATCTTCTGTATTTTCCCTTACAACAACTATATCAACATTTTCATATCTGGTTTCTATGTTTGGAAGATTATAGCAGGGACGCAGATTAGCATAAAGATCAAGATCTTTCCTTAATTGTACATTAACCGAGCGGAAACCTCTGCCAATAGGGGTTGTAACCGGTGACTTTAACGCAATTTTGTTTCTTTTTACCGAGTCGATTACCCTTTGCGGAAGCGGAACGCCTTCTTTTTCAATTACGTCTGCTCCTGCTGTCTGGATGTCCCAGACAATATCAACTCCGGCAGCTTTGATTATTTTTACAACTGCATCTGTAATTTCCGGGCCGATTCCGTCCCCTTTTATTAATGTTATATTATGCATCTTGACTCCATTTAAGTTTTGTTAGCTGGTATGTCACACTTTCTCTGCCACATTTACGCGTTTCGCTTCTAAGTATGCTTGAATACCTTTTGTTAATTGGTCAGGGCAACTGGTAGGTCTGGCTCCGCAAGGTATACCGCTTAATTTAGGAACGATATCATTAATATTCATACCTTTTACGAGAACTCCAATGCCGCTGAGGTTTCCATTGCATCCGCCAACAAATTCAACATCCTGAATAATATTGTCTTTTATTCGCATTTGCATCATCTTACAGCAAACGCCTTTTGGCTGATATTGTACTATATCAACTCCGTTAACTTCTTTTATTTGTATATTATCGCTCATTTTATACTCCTCATTAGTAATTGTGTTTCTAACACTAATTATATCACTTTGTTTTATCATAATCAAATTTTCTCCTTGTTTTGTGTTATCATAAAAACTATGGCAAGTATAACAAAAATAGGTTTCTGGGGTTACCCGCACCCTGATATTATAGAAAAGACTAAAAAAGATTATCCAAACGCCGAATGGATTGATTTGGATATTGATTTTTATTACCCAAAAACAAATATTTTGCCCGAATCATATTGCAAAATTATAAGAAATATTATAGATAATGCAATGTTTCTAAAACCGGATTTGATTTTAGCACCTATTGGTAAAGATAAATGTGATAGCGGCTGGTTTGCATCAAAAATTCTTGCAGATATGGGATTTAATGTAATACAGACTATATTTGAGGAGTTGGAACCGAAAAGAGAGTTAAAAATTTGTACAAGCAATTTACCTTTATATGATAAGATTACGCGAATAACAGGCAATATAATCGATGCTGTAGATCAGATTTTACCCCAAATTCCTGCAGAATTTGGGTTTTGGGGAGTGCCTCCAAATGATTTAGAAATATTGAAACTTTTTCCTGACACAACTCACGTATACGGCTGGACAAGATGTGTTGAAGCAGGTACACCTGCGGATTTGGATTTGGAAATGTATGTAGATGAAAATGTTCCAACAGTATTTTATGCACAGGCTTTTTGCGCAAAGTCACAGCTTGCTAAATATCTGGCAGATAAGTACAATGGACTATATGTCGATATTGATGACTATGCTTCAAATTCAATTAGTGCAAAGATTGAGGCATTTTTACGCCTTAGCTGACTTTTGTTTCATAACAGCATCTATAAGACCTTTGAACAAAGGGTGCGGTCTTTCCGGTCTTGATTTAAATTCCGGATGGAACTGGCATGCAACGAACCAATCAAGATGAGGAAGCTCAACTATTTCTGAGAGCATTCCGTCCGGTGACATCCCTGAAAATACTAGTCCGGCTTTTTTGAGCTGTTCTATGTAGTCAGTATTAACTTCATATCTATGTCTATGACGTTCAGAAATCTTGTTTGCACTATATACTTCCTGTGCCCTTGTACCTTTTTTTAAGTTGCAGTCATATGCACCTAACCTCATTGTACCGCCATAACCCTTAACATTTTTTTGTTCTGTCATTAAATCAATTACAGGAACGGCTGTATTTTCATCAAATTCAGTAGAGTTGGCTCCTTTTAGTCCGGCTGCATTTCTTGCATATTCAATAACAGCACACTGCATACCAAGACAAATTCCTAAGAATGGTATGTTATTTTCTCTTGCATATTTTATAACGTTTAATTTACCTTCAATACCCCTGATACCGAATCCTCCCGGTACAACCACTCCGTCAACGTCGCTTAAAAGTTCCTTACACTTACCCCCGTCAACGCAATCTTCTGAATTTATCCATTTAATTTCGGTTTTGACATTGTCAGCATATCCGGCATGTTTGATAGATTCCACAACTGATATATAAGCATCAGAAAGCTTTGTGTATTTTCCTGCTATTGCAATTTTGATGGTGCCGGATGGATGGTTAATTTTATCAACAAGTTCGCGCCATCCGGTTAAGTCTGCTTTTCTTTCAGGAACCTGTAAAAGTTTCAATACAACATCAGCAAACTTTTGTTCTTCAAGTGCAAGAGGAACTTCATAAATACTCTTCATATCTCTGCATTCAATTACAGCTTCTTTAGAAACCGAGCAGAACAAAGCAAGCTTGTCTTTTTCTGTTTTTGGAATTGGTTTAGAAGTTCTGCAAACAAGAATTTCCGGCTGCAAACCGTAACTCCTCAAAAGACTTACGCTGTGCTGCGAAGGTTTAGTTTTTAATTCTCCAGAGGTCGGAAGATAAGGAAGCAATGTACAGTGAATGTTTATCGCATTGCCAATTCCGGCTTCTGTTTTGAACTGCCTTACTGATTCGATAAACGGCAAACCCTCTATATCACCGATTGTACCGCCGATTTCAATGATTTGAAAATCCGGTTTGAAATGTTTTTGGGCCTTTACTAATCTTGATTTAATTTCATTTGTTATGTGCGGAATTACCTGTACAGTGGCTCCAAGATAATCTCCTCTGCGTTCTTTTTGAATAACAGTCTGGTATACACTTCCTGAGGTTACATTGCTTAATTGTGAAAAATTTGTATCAATAAATCTTTCATAATGACCTAAGTCTAAATCTGTTTCAGCTCCGTCATCAGTTACAAATACTTCTCCGTGTTGAAAAGGGCTCATTGTTCCCGGATCAACATTTATGTACGGGTCAAATTTTTGTATAGCAACAGAATAACCTCTTGCTCTGAGTAATTTCCCTAATGATGCGCCGATAATACCTTTTCCCAATGAACTTACAACACCGCCTGTAATAAAAATATATTTTGTCATAGTTGAAACTCCTTAATATTATTAACTCTCCCTATCCCGTATCCGGAAGAAATGCAACAAAAAAAAGAGGGCACGAAGCCCTCTTTAACTAATTAATTTTTGGAACTCTGAAAAATCCGTTTTCCTCATCCGGAGCGTTTTTCATAAGTTCTTCTTTTGTTTGTTCGTAATATACTTCGTCTTCTCTCATTACATTTACAAAGTCAATAGCGTGAGCCATTGGTTCAACGTTTGATGTATCAACTTCGTTCATTGCATCAACATGTTTTAATACATCGCCCAGCTGCTTTGTAAACTTTTCTTTTTCTTCTTCCGTTAATTCCAAGCGTGCCAATTTTGCTACGTGTTCTACATCTTTTATTGTAATCATAATTTTCCTACTCCAATAATAATTATTTTATATTATCACAAAATTTTTTTCGGGCAAACAATATTTTCTTTTGTAAGTATAATTTTTTTGAGAGAGTTAAACTCGCCATCTTCGAGCTGTACTGTTATATAGTTCCTTGTAACACCTTTGAATTTACCGTTCTTAGCCGGACGTTTTTCAATCAAAACTTCCTGTTCTGAACCAATGTTAGATTTGAGAAAAGTATTGATTTTTTCTGCTGAAATTTTTTTTATAATCCCTGCTCGCTCTTCTTTAATCTTATCCGGCAAATGACCTTCCATTTTTTCTGCAATGGTTCCCTTTCTGATTGAATATGGAAATGTATGTATCTGGCTTAATTTTGACTTGTTCAGATTTTCTACTGTTGTTTGAAAATCATCCTCTGTTTCACCTGCAAACCCTGCAATAATATCGCTGCCCAAAAAAGGTTTATCAAATCTGGATACAATATCTTCAATCTGGTCTAAATAGTATTCTACTGTATAGTGCCTGTTCATACGTTTTAATGTTCTATTGCAGGCAGATTGTAATGATAAATGGAAATGCGGACAGAATTTTTCACTGTTCTGCAAAAAAGTTAGTAATTCAGGTGTAATTTCATGCGGATTTAGAGAACCTAGACGATAGCGCGGTATTGAGGTTTTTGTTTCTATTTCTTTTAGCAGAGGAAGTATATTCTTATCACCCCACAGACCAATATGAATGCCTGTTAAGATAACTTCTTTATACCCTAAGTCAGAATAACGATTTATTTCATTAATAATAAAATCAGAGTCAGCGCTTCTTGATTTACCTCGTCCGTATGGAATAATACAATATGAACATCTGTTATCACAACCATCTTGAATTTTTAGGCTTATTCGGGTTTTGCTTGTATCATTAAGAGTTACTTTGCAGAAATCTGTAGACTGCATAAGATCTTTTACGGAAAACACTTCGTCCTGTAAAATCAAATTTGCTAAGCGAAATTTATCCTCGTTGCCATAAACATAATCAATATATGGCTCTTCCAAAAGCTTTTCTTTTTCTATCTGCGCAATACAACCTGTCAGAATTGTTTTCAAACCCAGACTGTGAGCGTGTCTTAAAAGATACATTGCTTCGTTATCGCTGGTTTGGGTTACAGAGCAGGAATTGAGTATATAAATTTCTGCAAGATTAAGACTTGAAACTTGCTGATAGCCAGCCTCAATTAGCTTTTGAGCAACAATCTGTCCTTCAAACTGATTGGATTTACATCCCATTGATTTTATGTAGAAATTTTTCATTGTGCTTAAATTTTAGCACGAAAATTGTTACTTATCTTTATCTTTATCTTTATCTTCTGTTTTATCTAACTGGTGTCCAACGACGGCTCCTGCACCAGCGCTGGCAGCTCCATATCCCAGTATCCACGGTAAAGCAGCTGCTCCAAGTCCGCCAGTCATAATTAGAATGCCTCCGACCGCTCCAGCCGTTCCGAGCAGTCCTGCGATTCCGGCAAAGCCTTTTGCAAAACTGTGTTTCCCCTGAAACGAAACGCTCTGTTTTGGGGCTTCTGGAACAGTAATGCTTGGATGCTGAACAGCTTTTCTTTGCTGATAAATATTGCGCTGACCATACGCATTAATCGAGCTAATTTTCATATACACACTCCTTAAAATCTATATGTGTATGTTAACTGAAATTAGTCACAATGTCAATAGTTTTATACTCTTCCGTACATGTCTTCGTATCTGATAATATCTTCTTCAATCAGAGGGTCACCCTTTTGCACTTCAATAATTTTTAGGTTATCTTTGTACGGATTCTGGAGTGAATGTACCGCTTGGAGAGGTATATCAATACTGTGGCCGGGACTAAGAATTAATTCTTTTCCTTCCAGAATAACTTTTGCCATCCCTTCCAATACCACCCAGTGCTCACTTCTGAAGTTATGCGACTGTACAGATAATTTTTGTCCCGGATTTACCTGTATCATTTTGGTTAAAAATCCATTGCCCTGTGCAAGTACTGTGTAATAGCCCCATGGTCTGTAAACAGTTTTATGCACAAGGTGGGTGTCATCGTTTTGTTTTTTTAATGTTTCAAAAATCTTTTTAACATCCTGCGTTTTATCAGATTTACACGCAAGAATTGCATCTTCAGTTTCTACAACAACAACATCTTCAAGTCCGATTGTGGCAACGAGTTTTGATGATGAGTACATAAGAGAGTTTTTAGAACCTTCATCTAAAACATGACCGATTTTTACATTGCCGTCTTTATCTTTAGGGCTTACATCATAGATAGATTTCCAGCTGCCCAAATCATTCCAGTCGCTTTCAAGCTTAACAAGCGCAATCTTATCAGATTTTTCCATAACTGCATAATCAATAGAAATGGAAGGCATTTTGTCATACTCTGTGAACGGAATTTCATCTGATTCAGAAAAATCAAAGTTGGAAAGTTTTGAATAAATTTCAGGAGATGCTTTTGCCAGTTCTTCCAGAAGTACAGACGCTTTGAACATAAATATTCCGCTGTTCCAGTAGTAATTACCTGCTGAAACATATTCACGCGCAAGTTTTTCATTTGGTTTCTCTACAAATTTATTTACTTTATAACCGCGTTCAATATGTTTGTCTGTAACATTTATGTATCCATATCCTGTTTCAGGGTAAGAAGGTTTTATACCAAATGTTACAATGTAGCCGAGTTCTGCAATCTTTTCGCCTTCTTTAACTGTCATAACAAATTTATCTGTATTATTTATCATATGATCGGAAGGTACTACGAGAATTACGGGATCTATGTTGAATTTTTCTATAATGTATTTAGAAGCAAGCGCAATGGCCGGTGCTGTGTTTTTCGAAATAGGTTCTGATAAAACTACAGCCTTGTCATACATTGATGAAAGCTGATATTTAACATTAGATAAATGTTTTACACCTGTCATACTTATAATATTAGAAGCCGGCATGCATTCAGAAACTCTTTCAAAAGTTGCTTGCAGCAAACTCTCAGTGTTTTGAATGTTTAGAAGCTGTTTTGGATATAATTCCCTTGACAAAGGCCATAATCTGCTTCCTGAACCGCCTGCTAAAATTAATCCATACATCATAAATAAATTCCCTCTTATAACTCCCTGCTTCAATTCTAGCATAAATAAAAAATAATTGTAAAATAATTCAAATATGTGGTAAAATACAACACAAGGCAATGTTATTTTATGAAAATTTACTATAAGGCTACGTATACTTATAAAATATACAGGATGTTTTTGTCCGAATTGGAAGGGTTTGTTACAACTCTAGGTAACATTGCGCTATTGGGCTTAGAGTTTTTTAAAGGATTAAAAACCTTTCCAACAACGTACAAATCTATAATGGAGCAAGCTTCGCGTTTTGGTGTTTCATCTCTGCCTATAACATTGTCTATTGTCGGCATGACATCTGTAATTATTGCCATGCAGATTGCGGGAGAGATGGTTAAACAGGGCGCTGGAAATTATGTTGGTATGCTTGTTTCAATTCTTATGGTAAGGGAAGAAGGCGTAATTATGGCAGGATTTGCAATAATTTCTATGATTGGTTCTTCTCTTGCATCAGAAATTGCAACAATGAAAGTTACGGAACAGATTGATGCAATAAGAGTTCTTAGGGTAAATCCGGTGTATTACCTGTTTACCCCGAGAGTTATTGCGGGAACCTTGATGATGCCGGTTGTTGTAATTGTTTCATCGCTGTTTGGTATTCTGGGCGGTGCAGTTGCTTCAAATCTGGCTTCAGGGCTTACATACAAGGCATACTTTGACTCTGTATGGTTCGGTCTGAATATGCATGATTTAAATGTGTGTATTCTAAAGTCTCTGGCGTTTGGTTTTGTAATAACGCTTATAAGCTGTTCTTGCGGAATGGAAGCAAGAGATGGTGCAAAGGGGGTTGGTATTGCAACAACAAAAGCTGTCGTCTGGTCTTTTGTTGCAATTGTAATACTGGATTTAATCTTTGCAGCAATGTTCTTTTATTAGTACCTGAGGGTGAAAGAAAAAATGGGTATAGAAGTTAAAAACTTAATAAAATCATTCGATAAAAAAGTTATTTTAGATGATATTTCATTCAAAGTTGATGATGGAAAAATTTTATCTATAGTAGGTTTTAGCGGCTCCGGTAAAAGTACTGTGTTAAAACTTATAAGCGGATTAATTGAAAAAGACTCTGGAGAAATAAATACTTCCGGAGGTGATATTGCAATGGTTTTTCAGTATTCAGCGCTTTTTGATTCGCTTAACGTCTTTGATAACATATCTTTTGCATTGCAGGAGAGAAAAGATTTGAGGGGTAAATATACAAGAAAAGAACTTGAAAAAATAGTTGCAGAAAAACTAGAGCTGGTAGGACTTTCAGGTATTGAAGAACAATTTCCATCAGAGTTATCAGGCGGTATGCAGAAACGTGTAAGCTTTGCCCGTGCAATTGTTACCGAGCCTAAAATAATACTTTATGACGAACCAACAGCAGGTCTGGATCCAATTTCATCTACACTTATAGAAGATTATATTGTTCGTTTGAAGAATGAAACAAATGCCGCTTCTATTGTTGTAACTCACCAGATGTCAACAATAAGAAGAACAGCCGATTCTGTTTTGATGTTGTATAATGGACATGCAGTTTTTGAAGGGACTCCTGAGGAGCTAATGGAACAAAAAACTCCATATACTAAACAGTTCGTCACTGCTTCAATCGACGGCCCTATGAAAATGCTGGGTTAGTCAAACAAAGAAATTATTATTAACAAAAAGGAAATATAACAAATGAAAATGTCACCATCATTTAAAGTAGGAATATTAACACTTGTAGCATTGATTATACTTCTATTTACTGTTTTGTGGATAAAGGGTCGTTCTTTTTCTTCAGCAGAACGAATTGAAGTCCATTTTAAGGATGTAAATGGAATGCGTCCGGGCTCCGGTGTTCAAATGATGGGACTCCGTGTTGGACAGGTGGAAGAAATTATACCGGTTGTTGATGGCGAATCAAGTTATGTAAAGATGAAATTTGTTATTACAGAACCGGGGATTACAATACCAAAGGCATCAATGCTGTCTATACAGCAGTCAGGGCTGATTGGCGAACAGTTTTTGGAAATCACACCGCCAAGAGTTCGTTCAGTGTTTATTCCTGTTATTGGAAAAGAGCTTTTATCAAATGATGCTCCGGTTGAGATTAAATTAGATGATAAATATTATGATGTAGGTAATGTTAAGAAATCTCAGATAATGACTGCGAAGCTTGTTCCAGATGAGTTAAAGGACTATATTAAGACAAATTATGCTTATAAGGTAGACTATGTGGTAAATCTTCCGGGACTTATCATACCTCACTTTATGACCGGTAAGATTGTTACAGAGGATGGAGTTAAAAAATTGAGAATCGCTCCGCTGGATAATGCTCCGCTTCCATATCCTCAGCAGACTTCTCCATATACTATAATTGAGCCAATGAGAATTGCTGATTTTATGGATTTGCAGTACAAAGCCGCTGAATCTTTAACAGAAACAAACCGAATTATTAATGAATTGCTGAATGATAGTATGATTGCAGAAATCAGACAGTCTGTTACCAATTTTAAAGACTTGACAGCTCAGGCAACAACTACACTTGCTAAGACTGAAAAGCTCATAGAAACTTCAAGAAATGATATAGATGCTGTTCTGTGGATGATGAGTGATGTTTCTACAAATTTTAATAAACTTGCGACTAATATCAACGGAATTATTGGAGATGAGAAGTTCAAACCGATGATGTATGATACAGCAGAATCTATTTCAAATCTTTCTAAACAGCTGACTCCAATTCTCGGGGCAGTTGATGCTAAAGCTTTTGGTGAAGACTTAAATGCAGTTATGACTAATTTGAATGAAATTTCAACTTCTGTGAACAAGATGACAAAAGATGAAAACCTTAAGACGAAGATTGAAACTTCTATTGATAACCTTAATGTAACAATGTGCGAAGTTTCTTCAGCCCTGGAAACAATCAATGGAGAAGATGGAGATAAAGAAGGGTTAAAACAAATTGTAGAAGATACATCAGAAACAGTTGCAAACCTTAAGAAATTCTCAGAGAAATTGAATAAGAGATTTTTACTGTTCAGACTGATGTTTTAGGGTTAAATGTGAATATTGGTTATGAAGACTCAGGCTTCATAACCAATTTATAGGTTTCGATTTCAAGCGCATCTGCTATAGCATCAAGTTTATCCCAACGCGGAATTTTCTTGCCACGCTCGATTTCAGACAAATAGTCCATTGAGATATCACTAAGCTCACTAAGTGCAGCTTGTGTTAATCCACTTTTTTTTCTATATAAAACGATATTTTTTCTAATATTTTTAGCCGTGCTATTTGCCATAGTTGTATTTTAGTGTTATGCTGTAGAAAATGTAACAGGCTTATAGCACGGAAAAGGGATAAAAAATGAAAAATGATAAAAAGAAAAAATACTAGAAAAAATCTTTGAAATTTCGACTAGAAGGTATTTTAGAGATATCAAAAGAAGTCAATTCTACAATGAGTGTGGTTTATTCCTACTGTAAGAATCGTAATGATTCGGAAACAGTTGATAATATTTTGCATATGCTAAAAAGTGTTGTTGAAAAAACAGACGAGATTTCGTTTAATATATGTCAAATATTAGATGATAATACTGAAATAGTATCGGATTTTATTTCAAAAATAACTCCACTTAATTATGATGAAGTAATAGTTGATGACTAGTTGCGAATAAAAAATTTATAAACATCTATGTCTAATGCTTCCGCAATTTTTATCAAACGTTTAATGCTTGGAGTTTTTTTCCCACGCTCAATTTCTGACAAATAATCTTTCGAAATACCAGAAATTTCACTAAGTTTTTCTTGAGTGAGATTTTTCAGACTTCGAAAATACTTTATATTGTTAATAAGTATTTCTATAGTGCTATTTGCCATACAAAAATTTTAGTAATTATTTGCTTTTAATGTAACAGGCAAATAGCACTATTTAGATATTTAGTTTTGTAAACAATCGTGATGAAAATGTTTTTAGGTGTTATGTTTGTTGTAGAATACCTTTTGGGAGATTTAGTGTGATGTTAGATAGTGCAGTAAAATTTATTGAGGAAAAAATAGGAGATTTTAAACCTGAGATTGGTATAATACTTGGTTCTGGGCTTGGTGATTTAGCTGATGAGTTCTGTAAAATTTCTATTCCGTATTCGGAAATTCCAGGATTTGAAACTTCTACAATTTCGGGACATAAGAGCAGACTTGTATTTGCAGAAATTAACGGCAAGAATGTTGTTATGATGCAGGGACGTTTTCATTTTTATGAAGGACATCCAATACAAAAAGTTGTATTCCCTGTGAAAGTTATGAAGAAAATCGGAGTTAAGACTCTAATTGTTACAAATGCCGCAGGTGGAGTTAATGCTGATTTTAAGCCTGCTGATTTGATGATTATAACAGACCATATTAATCATATGGGAGTAAATCCCCTTATAGGGCCAAATGACGCTTCTATGGGAGAAAGATTTCCTGATATGAGTGAAGTTTATTCTAAAGAGTATGTGGAACTTGCAGAAAAAGTCGGCAAAAAACTTGGGATTGATTTACAAAAAGGTGTTTATATAGCACTTACCGGCCCTTCATATGAAACTCCTGCCGAGGTGAAAATGGCTAGAATTCTAGGTGCTGATGCTGTGGGGATGTCTACTGTACCGGAGGCAATTACAGCTTCCTGGGCAGGGATGAAAGTTATAGGGTTAAGCTGTATATGTAATTCAGCTGCCGGCGTAAGCACTGTAGGACTTTCACATGCTGATGTTATTGAAGCCGCAGGAGCCGCAAAAGAAAAGTTTAAAAAATTGGTAAAAGAAATTATAAGAGAACTATGAGATTAGATAAATTTTTAAAAGTTTCAAGACTAATTAAGAGAAGAACTGTTGCAAACACTGTTTCTGAAATGGGTCGTGTGCTTGTTAATGGCAATCCAGCAAAACCGGCTAAACAGCTGAAAATTGGTGATGTTATTGAAATTGAGTATTCAAACAGAGTGGAAAAAGTGGAAGTAATTGTTATTCCAACGGGAAATGTAAGCGTGCAGGAAGCATCGAGCCTGTACAAAGTTATAGAGGAGTAAATATGCCTGTAATAAATGAACATTTTACAATAAATACACAGGGAAATAATGATATTATAAATATAACAAAACATGTTCAGAATTGTGTTTACCAGCACGAACTTAAGGATGCCCTAGTTTGTGTATCAATTCAAGGCAGTACATCTGCTGTTACAACTATTGAATATGAAACGGGGCTTATACAGGATTTAAAAGAGGCTCTTGAAAGAATTGCTCCAACAGGCGCGGAGTATCATCATGATGAAATCTGGCACGATGGTAACGGTTACGCTCATGTCCGTGCTGCAATTGTTGGGAGCTCTGTTAATATAGCTTTAAAAGACGGACTTTTGAATTTAGGCACCTGGCAGCAAGTTGTATTGCTGGATTTTGATAATAAACAGCGCTCTAGAAATATAACAGTGCAGATTTTGTATTAAATTATTAAGATTTATTCATTTTATATAATTTATCAACAACAACAAACCTAAAGTTTGCCAGTTTATCATCAGGGTTTCTGTCAGGATGAACTTTTAGAACAAGTTCTCTGTATACTTTTTTATCACCATTATGGAGTTTTTTAATATTTTCCGGTGACGTTTTTAGAAGTTTTGCCAGAAGTTCCTTGTAGTTATTTAGGTCTTCTTTAGAAAGTGACTTTTTTACAAGTTCATCAATTTCTTTTATTTGTGCTTCTGAAAATTCCTTGAAAAAGTCACGGTTTGAATGCTCTTTGGTTTTTTGTGATGTTGTTCTTTTGAAGGCTTCATTCTCTCTTCTTATTTTTTCACGCATATCTTCATAAGCTTTTTTAGTTTTTTGTGATGATTTTTTAAAATCTTCTTTCATTGTGTTTAAATTTTCGTAAAATTGCCGATTTTTTTCTTTAAATTCTTTTTCCCAATTGTGCATCTCTTCATACATTTTTTTGTATTCAGCCTCCCAATCGTATGTTTTATAAGATGTGTTTTTGAAAAAAGTCTTGTCATATTTTTTTCTGGTTTCTTCAAATTCTTTGTCAATTTTATCAAAAATTTTTTTCCATTCCTCTAAATCTTTCATGCTTTTTTCAAATTCTTTTTTTTGAGCTTCTTCAAACTCTCGTGACATTTTTTCTAAATCAGCAATAATTTTTTTTCTTCTGTTATGTCTGTATATCAATCCGCCGATAACAAATGATGCAATTGCAGCGCTTGTGATAGAATATGCTGTTCTATGATTTTTCTTGTTATTCTTTGGGGTATCTGATGCGGGTGTATCTTGTATTATATGTTTTTCAGAAACAGTTTGTTTGAAATTTGGTTTTAAAATTGGAATTGAAATATTATTATGCATAATTATGTCCCCAAAATTATTAAAACACGTAAAATACATTTTTGTTTTTTTTACAAAAATTGTTACAATCTGTAAGAAAATGTGGTACTATAAATTTATGTTAAATCTATACATCACATCATCAAACCGCCGCGAGGGTAAGACTTTTTTGACAGCAGGACTTGCTGCAACAATGCAAAGTCTTGGATACTCAACAACTGTTTATAAGCCGATTCAAACAAACGGGATTGAACGTAACGGTTTTATGCAGTCACCTGATTTAACTTATGTAAAAACAATTGATCCATATATCAACACTCATTTTTCTTATTTGTATAAATCTGATTTAGAACCGCTTATAGCATCTGAACTTGAAAATGAACCGATTGATATAGAGCTTATTTCAAGAGAGTATGGGAGAATTTCAAGCACATCAGATTGTACTTTATTAGATGGAGATTGTGGAATTTTAAGCCCGATTGCTCCTGCTGTTCAGACAGCTGATCTGGTAAAAAAACTCCAACTTCCGCTCCTGTTTGTGGTTACACCACGTGAGGATTCTATTAATGATACACTTCTTTCTATTTATACTGCTCAGGAAAAAGGGCTGGAAATAAGAGGTGTGGTTATAAATAATATTAAGGATGATTGTCCGAAAAATCTATTAAATGCTATTCCGAGGGTAATAGAGGAGTATACTAATATTAAAATACTTGGTCTAATATCACATATTGAAGGGAAAATATCTCCGGAAGATTTAATAACAAGTATCCTTAATGGAGTTGATATTGAAAGTATTTTTAATGTAAAGATTGAAAAACTGGAATTATGATAATTACTGCCGGAATCTATAAAGGGAGAAAAATTACTGCTCCTGACGAAAATATTACAAGACCTACTTTATCAAAAGTCAGGATGGGAGTTTTTAATACCTTATATTCAATACTTGGAGATTTTGAGGGTAAATCTTTTCTTGATGTTTTTGGCGGCTCGGGGGTAATGGGGTTGGAGGCTCTTTCGCGCGGATTTGAGGGTGTAACTGTTTTCGAGAAAAACAGAAAAGCGGCAGAGATTATAAGAAAAAATTATAACCAGCTCGGGTTGAAACCTGATTTAAAAATAGGAGATAGCTCTAAATTAATAACCAGACTGGATAAGGTTTATGATGTAGTATATATCGATCCCCCATATATGAGTAACTTATATGAGAGTATCCTAAAAAATGTAACCGGAGGAATTATAGTAGTAGAGGGAATAAAAGATATTGGCTTTGAAGGGTTAGAACTCATTAAAACGAAAAACTACGGCGATAAATCTATTAATTACCTTAAAAACATATCGTTTTTCAAAGATTTGTAAATTTTTGTAACACTTGTCTAATATATTTGTTATAAATTTTTAATTCTGTGGAATTAAGAAAATATAGGATATGAAACGAGGATAATTATGCAAGGAAGTGACAAAAAATCAGTGAAAACGCCCAGTATAATAGTAGGGGGGGGGGGCTAAAACGCTCTCTATGAGCGGATTTAAGCGTTTATCTCTGGCAGCCTGTGCGGTACTGCTATCTTTGTCATCAACTGCCGGTGCACAGGATTTATCTTCCGGCTATACCCTTACCCGTGTAGATGAGAAGGGTGAAAATACCATAACCAAATTTGAATGGAATGCTGTTGAGAACAGACTGGTTCCTGTTTATTACCGTGTTGATTTGGCTCAAAAAGAATACGGCTCAGGTAAAGATGTGAAATACTTTGAGTGGAGTGATGATAGAATATTCGAGGAGGTTTCTGCTCCGACCGAAGGAAAAACAACCATTACAGCAAGATATGACGCTTCCAACCTTCATGAACCGGTTGTTTCTGATTCTTATCTTGCTGATGTCACCGGCGATTTTGTGGAAAATTCTGCAGGTGAAGAAGGTGCTGCTATTTATAATAGTGGGTTTATTGAGAATATAACAGGAAACTTTGTTGCGAATAAGTCACAATTTATTGGTGGTGCAATCTATAATAGTGGAAAAATTTCAGAAATTTCGGGAAATTTTATAGATAACAGGGCTGAAGATTCATATAGTGCTGCAGGTGGAGCTATTTTTAATACCAACCCGACGCCTGCTAGAGCTTCAGAGGGCTCAGAGGTAGAGTATTCTGAAACGAGCTTCAATATAAGCGGTAATTTTATAGGTAATTCTGCAGTGGCTTTGTCTGAGGCTGAGCTTCCACCTAAACCGCTTGCATTGTATGCCCTAAGCACAACTGGTATGGGTGGTGCAATTGCTAATAATGCTAGTATTGGTAATATTACCGGCAACTTCATCGGTAACTACGCTTCTGGGGAATATGCCTATGGCGGAGCGATTTCTAATGATGGCGAAATCAGCGATATCACAGGCGATTTTATTGGGAACTATGCGGCTGGCTCTGGGGAATATGCCGAAGCCGCAGGCGGTGCGATAGCTAATTCTTATGGAGAAATAAAAAATATTACCGGCAACTTTATTGGAAATAACGTACAAAGCGGAGATGTTGCAGTAGGTGGCGCTATTTCTAATAACGATTTAATTGGTGAATGGGATTATGATGAAGAGAAACTTGTCAGCGGGACCGGTATAGTTAACTCTTCATTTTACGGTAACTATGCAAAAGCAGACGGCGAATATGCAATGGCTGGCGGCGGAGCTATTATGACATTAACAGACCTTAATATAGTAGCCAAAGACGGATATACTTCTGTCTTTAGCGGTAATTATACAGAAGTCAATGGTGAACGAGATGATAATGCAATTTATGCAGGGTATGGTTCGACCATCAACTTTGAAATGAAAAACGGCGGTAAGTTTGTTATGGCCGATAATATCCGCGGTGAAGCAGAGCCGCAACCAGCTAGCTTAGAGAGCATAATGGCGCCGGAGAGTTATAAAGTCAATATAACCGGGGATAATATAGACAATACAGCATTTTATATGCTCAATGATATGTATGAAGCAGATTTGAGCGTTGGTAATACTACTTTAAATACAGTAAATAACAGTATCCATACTTATGACGTTAATAATTTTACCCTCTCAAATAATACTAAAATGGTAGTTGACGTAGATCTTGCAAATGAAACAATGGATAGATTTACTTCCAATGGTTATGGCGAGCATAATGGCGACCTTATTGTTTCGGGGATGAATCTTTTATCAGATTCAAAAAGCGACAGTGCAGAAATCTATTTTGCCGAACAGGGGTTGAAAGATAATGTCTTGAATGGAACCGGAGAACTTCCGGACAAATATCAGACAGCTTATACTCCAATATATAAATACAATGTAAATTATGATAACCGAGCAGATGGCGGATATTTTGTATTCAATCGCGGCGGTCAAAACTCCTCCGATAGTTTTAACCCTTCCGTATTATCCACACCTGTTGCGAATCAGGCCGGCAGTCAGGCAGTAATCAATGAAACTGTCCGATTTGCGTTCCAGCATATGGATTTGTTCTCTCAATTGCCTTTTAATCAGCGAATGGCCATCATTAATAACAATCGGTATGCCATAAGTGAAGGCACTCCCAAATACACACCTGAGCTTGAAATGATAAACAAAGGTTTCTGGGTCAAACCATTTACGAGTTTTGAAACAATCAACCTTAATCACGGTCCGGATGTCGATGCTATTACTTATGGCACTCTGGTCGGCTTTGACAGTAATTTTAAAGAACTGAAACGCGGGTGGTATAATGTCCAATCGATTTATGGCGGTTATAACGGTTCACAATTGAGCTATGATGGTGTAGATACGACATTAAACGGCGGAGTGCTGGGGTTAACCGAAACATTCTACAAAGGCAATTTCTTTACGGCCTTGACCGCAACCGCCGGAGCCAATGTCGGCAGCAGCAAAACAATGTATGGCAATGAAGACTTTACAGCACTTCTGGCCGGCATTGGCTCAAAGAGCGGTTATAACTTTGAGTTTAAGAATGGTAAATATATCTTACAACCAATTTTGTTTATGAACTATTCATTTGTAAATACCTTTGATTATACGAATGCTGCCGGAGTAAAAATCGACAGCGACCCTTTGCATACATTCCAGATAAATCCACAGTTGAAATTTATCAGTAACTTAAAGAACGGGTGGCAGCCCTATGCCAGCGTAGGTATGGTCTGGAATGTATTGAATTCCTCAAAAGTACGTGCAAATGATGTCATCTTACCGAAAATGAGTGTAGATCCTTATGTAGAGTATGGTGTTGGTTTACAGCGCAACTGGAAAGACCGTTTCACAGGTTTTGCTCAGGCAATGGTACGTAACGGCGGTCGCAATGGTGTAGCATTAACATTTGGTTTCCGCTGGGCAATCGGCAAGGGCGATGACCTGTAAGTCGAAGATATTTTACCTTACTATCTAATATGAAAAATTTTTAGCTTCAACTAGAATACTAACACACATTTGGTTATAGGGGATATGGCGTGTTAGATTTAGAGAAAAGCAAAAAGTTTATGAATTTAAAGTTTGAAAACTTTGTTGATACATTGCAAGGCGAGGATATTTTGGCAAAGACTGACAGGCTTGATGAAGTTCTGTCCAGCGGAATTATGACAGGTAATGAAGCTTTAGGTATGGTTACTATGAATAAAGTCAGTCCTGAATCCGACATTAGAGAGAAAGATGGAAAAATTCATAATGTAATAATGCTAGGCTCTAATTCTTATCTTAATCTTTCTACTCATCCTCAGGTTATGGATGGTGCAAGACAGGCCCTAGAAGAGTTCGGGTATGGTATGGGGGCGGTATCTAATTATGCTGGTATTACTGATATACATAAAGAATTGGAAGGCAGAATTGCAGAATTTTACGGGGTTGAAGATTCAATAGTGTTTCCTAGCGGATATGGTGCAAATGTTGGTATTGTATCAGCTCTTTGCAGCAAAAACGATGTAGTAATTAATGATGCAGCAAATCATGCTTCAATTTTTGACGGGTGCATGCTTTCAGGTGCAGATATTAAAGTTTATCCCCACAAAGATATGAGATATTTAGAGCGAATTTTATCCCGCTTGCCGGAAGAGAAAACAGGACGATTGATAATAACTGACGGTGTATTTTCGATGGATGGAGATATGGCACCTCTTGATAAAATTGTTGAACTTGCTCAAAAATACCGCTGTAGAGTTATGGTGGACGATGCTCACGGGGTTGGAGTTGTTGGGAAAACGGGGAGAGGAACTGCTGAATATTTCGGGGTTACAGGTAAAATAGATTTGAATGTAGGAATGCTTAGCAAAGGACCTGGTGGTCTTGGAGGGTATTGTGCCGCATCAAGAAAAGTTGTTCAGTATTTAAGACTTTATGCAAGAAGTTATTTTTTCTCGACAGCTCTTCCGGCATCTGTTGCAGGAGGCTTAAACGAAGTGTTTAAACTGCTTGCTTCAGATAATGCAGGCAGGGAAAAATTATGGGAAAATATAAATTACTTGAAGCTAAAGCTTTCGGAAAAAGGGTTTGATATTGGAAACTCTCAGTCTGCTGTAATTCCTGTTATGATTTATAGCGAGCCTGTATTGTTTGAATTATATGACAAACTCCGTAGAAACGGAGTTTATGTCAATATTGTTACTTATCCGGCTGTTAGAAGAAAAGAATGTCGTATGAGGTTATGCGCTATGAAAGATTTAAATTTTGAGCAAATAGAAAGAGCTGTGGATATTATCGCAAAATATGCGCGAGAATATAATGTAATATCTTAATTTTCCAGACTTGTAAATACACCTGTATTTATACTATAATAATCTCTGAATTAGAGAGGTTAAAGGTGGGAAGATATCATTTTATAGCAATCGGCGGAATAGGGATGAGCGGTCTTGCAAAATATTTGCTGGAAGACGGGCACACTGTTTCCGGCTCCGATATTGCTGATTCAAAATATATAGATAAGTTAAGAGAATTAGGCGCACAGGTGAAGATTGGCCATAATGAGGCTAATTTATCTGATGATACTGATATAGTTGTAATAAGTACGGCAATAAGAGAAAATAATCCGGAATTAGTTAAGGCTAGACAACTTAGTATTCCTGTTTATCATCGCTCTGATTTATTAGAAGAAATTGCTAAAACAGCTCAGCAGAGTGGCAAGTGCTTTATTGGTTTTTCCGGTACTCACGGAAAAACCACAACGAGCGGACTAGCTTCTTTTGTTTTGGATAAAGCAGGACTGGAGCCATCTTTTGTAGATGGCGGAATTATTCCAGATATTAATACTAATGCACAACACCGGGCTGGAAAACATTTTATAGCAGAATTAGATGAGAGTGACGGTACGATTGTTAAATATTCGCCTGATATTCTTGTAATTAACAATTTAGAAGAGGATCATATCGATCATTACAAGAATGGTATGCCCGATTTAGTAAAAACTTTTAATCAGGAAATTGTACAATCTAAGAAAGTTTTAATTAATAATGACAATGCTGGAACGGCACTTCTTAGCGGAAATTTTATTACTTTCGGGCTAAAAGATGCAGACTACACGGCAAAAAATGTTGACAGTGAAACTATTGAAATATTTCATAACGGGTGCCTGCTTACCACTATAAAAACGCAGCTGGCCGGTATTCATAATGTTTATAACACACTTGCAGTTGTGGCAGCTCTAAATGAAGCAGGGGTAGAGTTAAAAAAATTAGCACAATATTTTTACCCCTTTACAGGTATGGGCAGACGTTTTCAGAAAGTTTGCGAGTTTAATGGAATTACTGTGTATGATGATTATGCTCACCATCCGACTGAGATTAAGGCTGCATTGCAGGCTGCTGCTTCGAAATTCGGTAAGGAAAATGTTGTTGCTGTCTTTCAGCCTCACAGGTTTACAAGACTTCAATCTTTGTGGAAAGAGTTTCTTACAGCCTTTGAAAATGCTGGCCGTGTAATTGTGACTGATGTTTATGCAGCTTCGGAAGATTCGATAGAGGGAATAAATGGTGAAAATTTCGCAGCTGAGTTATCTTGCGAATATGTATCAGGTAATATGCAGGATGTGGCTCGAAAATTAATGCCAAGCTTGAAAAAGGGGGACGTTGTAATCGGACTTGGTGCCGGTACAATTACTAATCTGGGAAAAGAATTATGCAAATTAGAAACAATTTTGAGATAAAAAATTTGACAACATACAAAATAGGAGGTAAGGTTAAAACACTTTACCTTCCGGAAACTTTAGAAGAACTTACATCACTTCTTAGAGAACTGGATGAGTATGTAGTTCTTGGAAGCTGTTCGGATGTTCTTTTTTCTTCAAACGGCTACAGCGGTAATGTAATTATTACAACTGAAATGAAGAAGTTTGAGATAAGAGGAACAAAAATATATGCAGAATGCGGCGTAAAAGACCCAATGCTTGCAAAAAGCGTTAGCGAAGTATCTTTGAGCGGTCTGGAGTTTTTAATAGGGCTTCCCGGTACAATAGGCGGCGCTGTTTATATGAATGCCGGTGCACATGGCCAGTGTGTTGCAGATACGCTTGTTTCTTGCTGTCTTTTTGATTGCGAAACAAAAGAAGTTGTTTATAAAAATAAAGAGGATATGCAATTTTCATACAGACACTCGCTTTTACACGATAAAAGGTTCATACTTCTTTATGCAGAATTTGAATTAAAACGTGCTCCTCTGGAGGATATCAAGGCATTGATGGAAAGAAATCTTACTTTCCGTAAAACAGTCCAGCCATCTTTAGCTAACCCTAATGCTGGAAGCGTTTTTAAAAATCCCGAGAATGATTCTGCCGGAAGATTGCTGGATAAAGCTGGTGTGAAAGAATTCGAAGCTCCGAATGTTAAAATTTGGGAAAAGCACGCTAACTTTATTGTTAATAAAGGTGACGCTACATCAGAAGATGTTCTGGAAATGATGGTAAAGATGCACAATGCTGTAAAAGATACTTATACAATAGAATTAAGACCGGAAATCATATTTATCGGGGATAAAACAGAAAAAGAGGAAGAATTATGCAATATACTATATCAAAAGAAGCAAAAATAGCTGTACTATGCGGCGGAATGTCTTCTGAACGCGAAGTTTCACTGCGCTCAGGAAAAAATATTCTTGCAGCTCTTCACAGGCTCGGATACAAAAATGCGAAAATAGTTGATGTTTCAGAGAACGTTATGAATGACCTGAAAGGTTTCGAATATGCATATAATACTCTGCATGGTACATATGGTGAGGATGGATGCATACAGGGTATTCTTGAAATTATGAAAATTCCTTACACAGGCTGCGGAGTTATGGCCAGTGCAATTTGTATGAATAAAGAATTCACAAAGCGTATTCTTAAAAATACAAATGTACCTCTTATAAAATCTGCTTTTTTGCTGCCTGGTGACAATCCGGTGAAGAAGGTTATGGATTTAGAATATCCTATAATGGTAAAACCTGTTTCAGAAGGTTCAAGCTATGGGATGAGTAAAGTTAATTGCGATGGCGAGCTTTTTGACGCGGTAAAAGAAGCCCGTAAATATAATGCAGAAGTTTTGCTTGAAGAATTTATCGATGGTTTCTTTGTTACTGTAGGAGTTTTGGAGCGTGATGGCAAGCCGTTTGCAACTGAAATTTTAGAAATCAGAACAAAGACAGAGTGGTATGATTTTGATGCAAAGTACACCAAAGGGCTTTCAGAATTTATCGTTCCTGCAACCGGACTTTCAAAAGAAGCTTATGAACTAACACAAAAGTATGCTGTTGAAGCTCATATAGAAACAGGCTGTTCTGGTGTTTCAAGGGTTGATTTTATGGTCAAAGATGACAAACCTTATTTCTTGGAAATTAATACAAATCCGGGTATGACTGATACAAGCGATTTACCAGCTCAGGCAAAGGCTGGCGGTATAGATTATGACAATCTTGTTTTAATGATACTTAACAGCGTAGGATTGAATAAATAATGTCAAATGAGGATATGCAGCATCCAAAATATCACCAGAACCGCCGTCTGCAGCAGGCTAAAATGCAGAGAAAGGTTCGAAAATCTCAAAGGCGTTTAAGCCAGTTGAGAGCTTTGTGGCGTTTGTTTATAATAATATTTTTGATATTCTTAGGTGTTGTAATCCTTAAACTTCCGCAGTGGCGGCTTCATAGAAATGCTTTTGACAATTTGAGCAGTCCTGCTCTTGAGATTACTAATAACAGGATTGTGCCATCTCAAAAAATTCTATCTGCACTTAGAAGAAATCAGGTTTGTACAAAGCCGATTTTTCTTGTTAAGACAGATAACCTTAAGAAAAGTATAATGCAGCTTGAACCGGTAAGGGATGTTTACATAAGACGTTTCTGGTTTCCTGCAAGGCTGCAGATTATTATAATTGAAAGAACTCCACTTATAACAATTTCACCGGATGTTGATGTCCCGCCTATTGCATTTTTCTCTGCTGATGGAAAGCTTATTGGAAGAGATTATATGCCTTTGAGTCCTGATTTTAAAACTGTAAAGGTTATTACATATGGAAGCGGAGATGATTACAGAAACTGGGATAAAGCAAAAGTCAATAATTTTAAAAAATTAGCAGCAACTGTTGAGATGGACTCCGGTGAAACTGTTGAATACATAGACTATAGAAATCCAAAAGATGTATATGTGAAAATTCCTACGGTTAATATCAGATTGGGAAGCTTTAATGCCGGAACATTTGATAAAATCCACAGAATACCGTCGCTTCTTCCACAGGTGAAAATGCTTAATAAAAAGGTTAAGTATATTGATTTAAGGTGGGACACAAATTATATTAAGCTGGATGAATAGAGCTTTTGGGGAATATTTGTTCAAAAGCTTTATATTCAGGGCTCCCAGAAGTCAATGCTTTCCATATTTCAGGTACATCAAGTGTTTGGTTATGTGCTTTATATAAAGTATTCCTATTTATTGTAGTCTTACCTAAAAGCTTGACCTTTTCTATAGGAATAGCATCTGGAGTCATGAATTCTATTGCTTCTTTTAGCTGATTGTACAATGGCGATTTAGTAGCAGGTTCTCCGGAACAAATATATTTAATCATTTTCATCAGAGTTGTAAATTTATAAGGATTATTAGAGAAATTTTGCAATTGCTGTGTAAAGCCGCCTTGTCCGGAACGACAAAGTTTTTGACGCCTCAATCTTAATTTTCTTGCGTCGAGTTCTTTGGTTGGAATTTTTAATAATACAACATTTTCTTTTTCGTCGAAAATCATATTAGTTAATAAAGTTGTCCTTGGTTGTTCTTGAACTTGCGGAGTTTTTCTCCAAAATTTTGTAAAATTTTTCATATCAAATAAAAACACAAACGGAGGGGAGTCAATAGAAGCGTGTGGTTTTATATAACCATCTTTAAGCATAGATTGGTAATTACTTTCTGTTGTTAAATGATACATATATCTTGGTATTTTATGTTTTCCAACATTTTTTGATGTTCCAAAAACTTCTATATTGCTCGGTTTTGATATAGTTTCAATGCCGGTATCAACAAATGCTTCTAATTGCCTTTGCTCTTTAGAAGACAATGAGCGGCTTAAAGCTCTACTTTCAAGCTTCCTGACAGCATTGATAAATGTATCTATTTTCATATTTAATCCCCCATTATTTATATAAAGTATTTATTTTGATAAAAATTGCTATTTGTCTACTTCTCTGCCAGCATTTTGTATGTGTTTATTTATGCTAATATGTAAAAATGACAAAAAGTGCTTATATACACATTCCGTTTTGTAAATCAAAGTGCAAATATTGTTCATTTGTTTCCTATAATCGTCCTGAAATGATGACCGGATATGTTTATTCGCTTCTCAAAGATATATCTGAAAACTACCGCGGTGAAGAACTCAAGACTTTGTATTTTGGAGGAGGCACGCCATCTTTGCTTCCTGTTGAACTTTTAGAGAAAATTATTAAGCCCTTTATATTTTCTGAGGATTATGAATTTACTTTGGAAATAAATCCTGATGATAGGGATTTAGATTATTTTAAACAGTTAAAGTCTTTGGGTGTAAACCGTTTGAGCATAGGCTCGCAAACTTTTGATGATAAAATCTTAAAACTAATCGGCCGCAGGCATAATTCTGAGCATATAACAGAGGCTGTTAATCTTGCAAAAGAAGCCGGATTTGAGAATATAAGCGTTGATTTGATTTACGGGCTTCCGACCCAGACAATGGACTGTCTGAAAAAGGATTTAGAAAAGTTTTTAAGTTTAGATATTCAGCATATTTCTACTTACGGGTTGAAAATCGAAGAGGAGTCGTTTTGGGGCAAATGTTATAATAGGGAAACTAACCTGCTGATAACATCTGATACAGATCAAATATATTTACCCCTTGATGATGAACAGGCTGACATGTACGAGGTGGTAAATGATGTTCTTGAAGCGAATGGTTTTTATCGCTATGAAGTCAGTAACTTTGCAAAAGATGGATTTGAGTCAAGGCATAACTTAAACTATTGGAATAACAATGAGTATTATGGTTTTGGCGCGGCTGCGCACGGCTATGTTGACGGAGTGAGGTATTCTAATTACACTTCTCTTGAACAGTATATGGCTAAACCTCATATTCACGAATGCGGAAGAACACTGAGTATGCAAGAAAAACTCGAAGAAGAAATTTTTCTGGGATTTAGAAAACGTTCGGGGGTAAATGTTTCTGAGATTGACCAAAAATATGGAATTGATTTTGGGAGTAAATATAGACATATTCTTGACAAATACTCGGATTTCATTGAAAAAACGCCTTCCGGATATACTTTTAATCTTAAAGGTACGCTTATTAGTAATATAATACTTTCTGAATTTATATGATGCTTCTTTTTAATCTTTCTGAACGGTTTTCGCTCAACAAGTTCTTAAGCTTCATAATAGCTTGAGCGTGAAGCTGAGAAATGCGTGATTCAGATACATTAATAGCTTCTCCGATTTCTTTCAGGGTCATGTTTTCGTGATAATACAGAACCATAATAGTTCTTTCTCTCTCCGGCAGTCTTTTCAAAGCGTTCTCCAATTCTTTTTTAACGTCTTTTTCTTCTAACTCTTCATGCGGAGCAAGACTATGTGAATCCTGAATAGTATCAATAATTTCTAAATCTCCGTCAGAAGAACCTTTTTTATCATAAATTGATGTGATGGTTGTATCATCAGAGAGAAGCTGTTCGACTTTTTCTTTCTCAATACCGAGAAAGTTTGCGATTTCAGTATTTGTAGCCGCACGCCCGAATTGTTTTTTTAGTTCTTCCTGAGCTTCTTTTACGTCTTTAATTTTTCTTCTGACGCTTCTAGGAAGAAAATCCTGCGAACGGATTTTATCAATAATATTTCCTCTAATTCTTACGAGAGCGTAAGTTTCAAATCTTGCGCCCATCTTTGGAGTAAATTTTTCGACAGCATCTATAAGACCTTCAACGCCGTAGCTTGAAATATCTTCATACGAAAATGTCGGCGGAAGAGCAACCTTAACACGGCCGACTACGTATCTTGTAAGATAAATGTATTGAAGGATAAGGGCATCTCTGAGTTCTTTATTTTCGTGGTCAGCAAAATACTGAGTCCACATTTCTGCCAACTCTTCATTTGTAGCTCTTTTTATTTTATTGTAAGATGTGTCTTGTTCCATCCCTCTGTCCTAAAACATGTCTCTTTATATTGTAACGTTTTGTTAAGAAAATGCTATCATTTATATAGATGAAATCTTGTAACATCTTTACTTGCAAAAAGGCAGCAGCTGCGATATTATTTTTTTAAGGGAGAAAAATATGAAAGAACAGTTGGAAAATATTTATAATTCAGCAAAGAGCGATATTGAAAAAGCTCAATCAATTAGTGATATTGATGAAATCAGATTAAAATATCTCAGCCGTAAAGGTGAATTTAACTCTATTAAAAAAGGACTTAAAGATTTATCTGATGAAGATAAAAGAGTGGTAGGAGCTCTTGCAAACCAGATTACGCAGGATTTGGAAGGGCTGCTTAGAGAAAAGCATGAAGTTTTTTATAGAAAAGAACTTAATGAAAAACTTCAAAAGGATAGAATTGATATCACACTGAATGGCAAGTTTATTCCACAGGGTAAAGTTCATCCGCTTACATCTACAACAAATGAAATTGTAACTATTTTCCAGAATTTGGGTTTTTCAGTTGTATCTCCGGAACTTTCTCCGGAAGTAGAAACTGAGTATTATAATTTTGATATGCTTAATGTGCCGAAAGATCATCCGGCAAGAGATGTGCAGGATACTTTCTATGTTAAAGATATGTCCGGTGTTGTGTTGAGAAGCCAGACTTCAGGCGCGCAAATTCATGTTATGGAAAATCAAAAACCGCCTATTAAAGTTATTTCTCCGGGCAGAGTTTATAGAAATGAAAATATTAATGCAAGAAAAAATAACTTTTTCCACCAGATTGAAGGACTTTATGTTGATAAAGACATAACTTTTGGGGATTTAAAGGGTGTTTTGAATGAGTTTATAAGACTTTATTTCGGAGCTTCCCGCCCAACTCGTTTCAGAAGCAGTTTCTTCCCGTTTACAGAACCTTCTGCGGAAGTAGATGTTCAATGTATAATGTGTCAGGGCAAAGGCTGTAAAATTTGCAGCGGAACTGGCTGGCTTGAAGTTCTTGGATGCGGTATGGTTGATGTTAATGTTCTTAGAGGCGTTGGTATTGATCCGGATGTTTATTCCGGCTTCGCATTTGGTATGGGAGTCGAAAGACTTGCTATGCTTAAATATGCAATTGATGATATAAGATTATTCTTCAATAACGATAAAAGATTTCTTGAACAATTCTAAAGGTGTAATATGAAAAAAGTTTTATTGCTTTTGGTCGTTCTTCTTATAGGATTTTCAAATGTATTTGCTGCAAATACCGGATATTATATTAGCAGTGCAGAAGCTGCAAAAATTCAAAAAGAAGTCAGCAAAGTCGGTATCAGACTCCTTAATTCGAACGTTCTTAAGAATAGAACGGTATTTTTCTTTGATGCAAATAGTTCAAGAAAGGCTTATTCTACCCACAGGGACAGACAGATTATAATTTACAGAGGACTGTATGTTCTTCTGGATGATGAAGACCAGCTGGCAGCCGTTTTAGGCCACGAAATTTCGCATAGTATGGATAGCTATGATGGAATTTTCAGAGGCTTTTTTCATAATTTGAATAATCTTTGTACACCTAGGAAGTACGAGTATAAATCTGACAAGCGTGCAGTAGACTATATGGTTAATGCCGGCTATAACCCTGTTGCGTTGATTGTGGTAATGAGTAAGGTATTCCCTCAAACCCGTTATGAATTGTGCTGTACACATCCGCTTACTTCAAGAAGAATGATGGAAGTTTATGAATATATTTATAAAAAATATCCTGAATATCTTGTAAATAATCCATATAAAGAAAATCCTTTTTACCAGAACTTTTTATTAACATCAAAGGAAAATCGTGAAAAATTCCAGCAAAAGGTTAAAAGTAATTCAACCAGAAAAGTTCATTATTTGTAAGAAAATTCTTACACTGGTTTTGTTAATTAATATTCAGTCTTGTTATTCAGCAGCGGTAATTGATGACTTTGTTGAAAATAGTCTGGACAAAAATCTTCAGATTAAACCTTATGCTCCTTCAATTATCAATGATGAATTCGCGGAAAGTAATAAAAAATACTCCCGTATAAAACCATATGAGAAATTGAAACCTGTGGATGAAGAGCTTCCAAAAACGGTAAATAAACCGGTGAGGCGCAAAGAATTTATTCTTGAAGAGAATAGAACTCCTGTTCAGATTTGTATAAAAGAAATCTATTCTTCTAAAAAGAAGCTTGAAGAAGGTTCATTTCTGGAATTTAAAACAATATCTGATGTAAATTATAAAGGGAAATTTTATCCGGCAGGAACACCTGTTAGAGCCCGTTTAGAAACATTATCCCCGCGTGGAACCTGGGGTACTCCTGCAGAGATTGTTATCGGGAATTTTTCTATTGGCGGAAAGCCTCTTTATGGTGAAATAACCCGAAACGGTACAAATAGGATATTATGGGTAAGGCCTCTGGCTATTGCGGGTGGTATCTTTTTCGGAACCGGTATTTTCTTCATGTTTATAAAGGGCGGTCATGCTAAAATTAAGCCTGATGAAATTTTTACTGTTTATTACTAAACAATTTTTCTTCAAGCTTTTGTGCTGTTTTTGTTTTAGCTAATCCACCCTGCGAAGTTTCTTTTAGAAGCGGCGACATTAGCTGTCCGGTAATCTTTAGCGTATCAACAATTTCATCTATCGGAATTTTACTCTCAACTCCGCACAATGCAAGTTCAGAAGCTGTTACAGCATGAACCGCAAGGAATGCATTTCTCTTAATACAAGGTACTTCAACAAGCCCGCATACAGGATCGCAGGTAAGTCCGAGGATATTTTTAAGTGCAAGTGCAGCCGCATTAATAACTTCACTAACATTGCCTCCGAGCATTTGTGTAAGAGCTGCAGCAGCCATAGCAGATGCGACTCCGCATTCAGCCTGACAGCCGGCAACTGCACCTGCAAGCTGAACTTTATTAGAAATAATCAGACCTGTCATACCGGCAGTGAGAAGACCGTTTATCTGCTGGGTTTCTGAAATTTTTTCTTCTTCTGCAGCTGCGATTATTACAGAAGGTACAATTCCGCAGGAACCGGCAGTAGGGCAGGCAACAATTCTTCCCATTCTGAGATTTTCTTCTGCTGTTGCAAGTGCATAAGTTGTTATTTTTTCAAAAGTTTTTCCGAAAATTGCGCCTTTTTTCTGGTATTTTTCTATAAGTTTTGCGCAATCATCACCGCACCATCCGCTTATAGCTTTTTCTTTTGATTTAAGTCCGTTTTTAACAGCATCTTTCATTGCAAGCAAATCTTCTAAAACTTTTAATCTTACAACATCTACAACTTCTCCAAGAAGAGATGCTTCCTCTTCTTGAGCTACTTCGTAAATGGATTTATTTTCTTCTGCGCATCGTATTTGTAAATCTGAAAATGATAATATTGGCATTATTTGAGCTTTCTGATGTTTGTTACAAAAAATACATCCTTAATCTGTTTTACTTTTTCAACAGCATCTTCTCCTATCGGAATGTCCAGAGCAACATACATAGAAGCAGTTCCGCCCTTAGAGCTTCTATCACAATGGAGAGAGGCAATGTTAACTTTCTGTTTTTGTATAATTTCACTAACTGTAGAAATCATACCGGGACGGTCTTTATACATTAAAAGAAGTGTATCGTAAGAACCGTCAATATTTACAGAAAAACCATTAATACAATTAATTCTTATTTCTCCAGCACCGACAGAATCTCCAGAAATGGTCATTTTGTTATCAAAAGTTATATCTACAGAGTTCGGATGTCTTGAAATATCCTGTGCATATTCGTAGGAATAGTCAACGTTTTCAACAACATCAAAGATGTTTTTAATGATAACATCGTCGACGGAATATCCGAGAACTCCAGCCAGCAGACCTTTGTCAGTTCCGTGTCCAAAGCCGGTTGTTGCAAAAGAATTATATAAGCAGAATTTAACTTTAGAAAAACTGTTTTTATAAATATTTCTGGCCATAAGTCCAAGCCTTACTGCGCCTGCAGTGTGAGAACTTGACGGACCTGCCATAATCGGGGAAATTACTGAGAATAATGATTTTTGTTCCATTTTTAGTAATCATCCTCATCGTCATCTCCGCCTTTTTCTGCGTCAATATAGCTTTTCATAATTCCAAATAGAGCATTTTGCCAGTCGCTGTTTTTTTCAAGGAAGAAGTCTGCGCCACGAGCCTTGCACTGAGCTTCAATTTCTTTTCTCGGAGAGGCGGTAATAACTCCAACAATAGTGTTAACACCGGCTGAAGCAGCCATTTTTTTTAACTCTGCAAGAAGAATAAAGCCTTCTCTTTCAGTTGGAATAAATAAATCCATTACCACATATTGATATTTGCGCTTTTTAAATTTGTTTACAGCATCATATATTTCTTGAGAGCAGTCTATATCATAATCAAATTGTGACAATAGAACTTTTAGTTGGTATGTTATAACTCCCAAATCATCTACTATTAATATAGCGGGACCTTGCTTTTCACTATCGTCATCCGGAATATCAGGATTAATAGCTCTGCTGTAAATAGGCTTTTTTGCATTGCTGTTAAGTTCTTTTAAAGTATCAACGATATTAATCAGTTGTTTTTTTAAATCAAGCAATTCTAATTCTTTTGGAGGCTTTGAGTTGGTGATATTGTAAAAAAGCTCCAAAAATTCATCATCTAAATCAATACTTGGCATGCCATCTCCTATTAAGTCATCGAATAAATTATACCATATTGTTTAGAAAAAAGTAAGTCGTATGTTTGTATTATTCAAGTTTTGTAAATTTTAGGGTATAATTTTTGTTATGAAGAAAAGAATATTAATATTATTATGTGCAATGGCATTATCACCAGCGGTTTTTGCATCAGGAAGCCAGAATTTTTTTAAACTGCATATTTTTGACAATGACACCCGCGAGATTAAATCACTCTTAAATTCACAGGTAAGATATGCAAATAGAACAAACTTTAATAAATTTATTGCAACATATGATAAGGATTATGTAAATGCTGATGGCTTTAATCTGGAAACATATTCAAATCTGGTTAAGGACGTGTGGGATACATATGACAATATTGTTTATGGAATAAAAATTAAGGACATTTCTGTAAAAGATGACTCTGCAACTGTAGAAGTTACAGAAACTTCATATGCTGACATCCCGGTTTCTTCTACTATGGACGGTGTTTTGACAAGCGAATCGAACAGCATATACTATCTTAAGAAAAATGACGGTGATTGGAAAGTAGCATCTGATAAAGTTTTGTCGGAAACTACATCCATGCTGTACGGTGATGCAAAGAATTTAGATATTAAACTTTCGGCGCCTGTGGAAATACAAGCCGGCAAAGAGTATACAGCTTCTCTTGAATTTACGCCGCCTGAGGACGTAATTGCGATTGCATCTATAGCAAGCGACAAGGTTGAATATCCGCAAAAGCAGCCCAAGGAAGTTTATAGAAAATTTCCTGATGATAATATTTTGGAGAGATTATTTATATCAAACAGCGATAATGTAAATGAGTACGTTGTTGCATCAATAGGGCTTACAAAAGCTGATGTTGAGGATTTGAGTATTAAACTCAGTTTAACAGGGTTTGGATACAAGATAGTCCGTGTTAATGTTATTCCTAAATCAGAAGAGGCAGAGAATGTCAAGAACGAGTAAGATTGTATATTTTATAATATCAATAATCTTTTTTACCTGTTTCGACTTGGTTTTGTCTGATTTTGTAATCAAAAATATAGAAAATTTCCCTCAAAATTCGGTTCTGGATTTAATCTCTGTGCAAAATACCGGTGCGGCTTTCAGCATTTTGCAGGATGCGCGTGTTTTTCTGATATGTTTTTCCGTAGCTGCAATACTATGGATAGTGTTTTATACTATTAAATCAATAGAAAAATCATCTACCCTAACTCTGTTCTGGGTTTCTATGCTTGTTTCCGGTATATTTTGCAACCTCTATGAAAGAATTGTTCTCGGGTATGTAAGGGACTTTTTTAAATTAAATTTTGTAAACTTTCCGGTATTCAATATTTCGGATATTTTTATAAACGTCAGTGTTTTTGCTATAGTTGTAATTATTATTAAACATAACTTTTCAAAGAACAATGAAGCTGATAATTGATGAACTTACAACAGACACAAGGATAGATGTTTTTTTAGCAGAGTATATGAAAGATTATTCGCGCTCGAAAATTCAGTCAGAAATAAAAAAAGGCGCTGTAAGTGTTAATTTTAAATCTGTTAAGCCTTCTTACATACTAAAAGAAGGTGATATTATAGAGTTTAACCCTATTCAAAAAGTTGAAATATTACCTGAAGACATACCTCTTAATATAGTATGGGAAGATGAAAATATGCTTGTTGTTAACAAGCCGTCAGGAATGCTTACACACCCTACGGCAATAGAAACTTCACGAACGCTGGTTAATGCATTGCTGTATCGATACGGTGAAAACCTTTCGGATATAAACGGGGAGTTTAGGCGCGGGATTATTCATCGTCTGGATAGAAATACCTCGGGGCTTTTGATGGTGGCAAAAAATAATAAAGCACATGAATACCTTGTAAATGCCATGAAAAATAATCAGATGATTAAAAAGTACCTTGCGGTTGTTAAGGGTATTGTTGTTGAGGATGAATTTACTATCAATAAACCAATCGGGCGCAATCCGAAGCAGCCGCATAAAATGGGTGTTTTTGAAGGTGGAAAAGAAAGTATTTCCGTAGTAAAAGTGCTTGAACGTCTTGAAGACGCCACACTGGTTGAAGTTCGTCTTATAACCGGCAGGACTCATCAGATAAGGGTTCATATGTCAAGCATAGGGCATCCTGTTTTTAACGATACTCTTTATGGTTTTGGAAAAATGAAAATTAAGACCGAAGAACAGGTGCTGCAATCATATAAACTCTCTTTTCCGCATCCGTTTGACGGTGAACTAGTTAGTCTGGAAATTCCGCCGGATGATAAAATTACAAAAGTCTTAAACGCATTGAGGAGAGCACTTGCATAAAATTTTGTTTTATGTCATAATAAAAGCAAGGTTGGGAGCCTTTGGTAAAAGATTTATTTTGCCGTTTTTGTATTGATTACCCGGAAAGAGTGTTTCACGTTAATGAGTGAATTTAAGTTTAATTATGATTTTTTAAAGAAAAATGCGACACCCGGCAGCTGGAGGCGCGGATACGAGTATTATCAAAAGGATATGCTTATGGAAGCATATCCAGAAAAAAACTTTTTTAAAGGTAAGGTAAAAGGAAACTATCAAGACTTTTACGTTACGGATTTAATTTTTAAGAAAAATAAAGTAGAGGCCAGATGTAACTGTCCTTTAAAAGAAGAATGGTGTAAACATTCTGTCGCAGTAGCTCTGAAAGCTATTGAAACAGGTGCTTATGAAAACTGGATGCAGGAAAAATACGGAGTTTCTCCTGATACAAGTGATACAGATACTTCGTTAAAAGAAGCTCCTAAAGGCAGCTATATATTCCATTTTAACCCGAAAAGAAGACAGAATTTCTTCTCGATTCTTGTTAGAGATAGGGCAACAAACAAGATTGTGCGTTCCCTGGAAAATATTTTAAGAGCTCTGATTGATATCCAGAAAAACGACCCTTCTTTTGAGTTAAATGATGCCCAGAAATCAGAATTGGCGCTCTTCCAGATGCTTTTAAAAATCTCAAAGCAGGATAAAAAAGCAGGGTGGTATGATATACCTATTACAAAATTTGCACCGGTATTTCCTTTAATGGCAGAGCTGGAAGAAGTTCTTGATGAAAAGACTAAGGAAAGAATTCAATTTACGGACAATATGTGGAGCTTAAACCTGGATGTTTCTACGACAGCTATTAACGGTGCTACAAATATTGTTCTGGAACTTTTCTGGACTAGGCGTGATAAAGAAGGAATTTACCCCTTTGAAGAGGTTAAATATTTTTCAAGACAGATTAAGTGGGGAAGGTATAAAAATATAATATTCCCTATTAATATTGCAATGAATGAACTTCCGCAGAGTATTATTAAATCAACATTTACAGATTTGAAGGACGCTGACGGCGGCAAATTTGTATACGAAGAACTTCCACACCTGCAGGAAATAATGAATGTAACTATAGCCGAGAATATCAGTAAACTTCTTCTTGAACACAAGCCTCCAATTAATGTTGTTACTCTCGGGATTGACTATGACCAGTCATTAAAAGCATCATTAGAATTTGATTATTCAGGAGTAAGGGTTCCTTATACCAAGAGTAAAGACAAATCGCCGTATCTTTCAGTTAAGAGTCAGGAAGAAGACGGGCTTGTATACTGGATTAAAAGAGATTATGACCACGAGCAGATGGCTTATAATATGCTTCTTGCCTGCAAATTTGTTCCTATGCAGACAAACAACCTTGCTCTGGAAAAAGAAAATGCAATAGATTTTTATAATTATTATATTAAACAGGCGGGTGAGGATTGGAAGTTTGAAGAACATGATGATATGAGTTTCTTTAAGCTTTTAAATGAACCGTTTAAAATGTGTGCAAAGATAGACTTCTCAGAAGAATCAATTGATAGTATGGAAATACAGATATACGGTCAGGTTGGTGATGAAGTAATAAACTTTGATGATATTTATGAAACAATTCAGAGCGGCGAAAAGTATGCACGTGTAAGAAGCCTCGGGTTTGTAGAATATCCGGCGCAGAATATTTATCAGATTATGCGCTCATTCAACTCTTTTGATGCTTATAGAAACAATGAAAACAAATTCCTAGTAAAAACTTACCGCGTAGGTCTAATTACAGAACTTAAAAATCAGGGATTTGAATTAATTCTGAGTGACAAATTCCAAAAATTCTGGGAGCAGATTTCTACATTTTCAACAACATCAGACGGTGTTGATATCCCTAAAGGCGTTAATGCAGAGTTTCGTGAATATCAGGTTAAAGGTTTCCACTGGCTCTGGTTTTTGTATCAATATGGCCTGAATGGTATTCTTGCAGATGATATGGGGCTTGGTAAAACTTTACAGGCTTTGAGTCTTTTGCAGAAAGCAAAAGAAGTTGACGGGCCTCAGCCGACACTGGTTATTGCACCTACTACGGTTGTGTTTAACTGGGAAGCTGAAATCCAGAAATTTACTCCGGAGCTGTCCTGCTTAAAGCTTTCCGGCGCGGATAGAAAAACTTTATTTAAGCATATTCCGGAGTACGATATTGTAATTACAAGCTATGCTCTAGTAAGGCGTGATATTGCAAAACTCAAAAAATATAATTTTAGATATATTATTCTGGATGAATCTCAAAATATTAAGAATGCTATTTCTCAGACAGCACAAGCTGTAAAAGAATTGCAGTCAGACCATAAACTGGCGTTATCCGGTACACCTATTGAAAACAAACTCGAGGAACTCTGGTCTGTATTTGACTTTCTTATGCCGGGCTTCCTCTTCAATGTTGCGGAGTTTAATTACAGATATGTTACTCCGATTATGGAACGTCAGGATAAAACAGTTGAAAAACGTCTGAAATTGCAAATTTTCCCGTTTATCCTAAGACGTATGAAAAGAGATGTTGCGAAAGACTTGCCGGATAAAGTTGAGAATATGGCATACTGCGAACTTACTGACGAACAGAGAGATTTTTATCTTGAGGTTCTTGACAGCACAAAAGAAGAATTATTTAAGAGCATTGAACTTAATGGGCTTGAAAAGAGCAGAATGTCAATTTTCTCTGCGCTTCTTAGATTACGTCAAATCTGCTGCCATCCTAAACTTTATGATAAAGAACATGTGAAAGGTGTTATGAAGTCAGGTAAGTTTGAATACCTCAAGGGTATGTTAGAGCAGATTATTCAAGAAAAACACCGTGTTCTTCTGTTCAGTCAATTTGTTGATATGCTTGATATTATTAAGGGATGGCTTGAAAGAGAAGGTATTCCTTATGAATATCTGACAGGTAAAACGAAAGACAGACAGGCGGCGGTTGAGAACTTTAATAATAATCCGAATATTCCGATATTCTTAATCAGCTTGAAGGCCGGCGGTACAGGTTTGAACCTGACCGGTGCGGATTATGTTATCCATTATGACCCTTGGTGGAATCCAGCGGTTGAAGATCAGGCAACTGATAGAGCTTATCGTATCGGACAAACTAAAAAAGTATTTGTATATAGACTTATCACGAAGAATACTGTTGAAGAAAAAATTCAAAAGATTAAGGGTAGAAAACGTGACCTTGTAGACAGTGTTGTTTCTATTGATAGAAACATAACAAAATCACTTACAATGGAAGATTTGAGAGATATATTCTCTGTAGATTAATGTAAAAATTCACTTGACACTTGTACTTAACTAATATATAATAGTTATATAAGGATATGTATTAGGATATGAAGTGTCGTTTAAATCAAAAAAGCAGACAGAGCCTCAAACCCTTTTGTAGTGCGGATTTCAGCCATCAGGGGGGGGGGGCGAAACAGCCTATAAATACAAGCTTGGGGCTGGTAGACTTATTTACATTTATCCGGGGAGGTAATTTATGATTACCTTTGGAAGTGATGTAGCAGATTTGATTTTACAGAGAACACTGGGCGAAAATACTCTAGGCTTGAATAACTCAATCAACCGTATGACAACAGGTTACAAAGTTAATCAGGCAAAGGA
>ERZ827181.217-NODE-217-length-84821-cov-26.381804_pt1 | contig 84821 bp, 77 predicted proteins | sample MGYA00519778_ERZ827181 | MGnify/ENA primary metagenome ERZ827181 (study PRJEB31778, sample SAMEA3449273) | human gut metagenome | biome: human gut; feature: human-associated habitat; material: faeces | place: United Kingdom | collected 2010/2012 ...
AATCTTCCCTTGCGCCGGAGGGCAAGCCCGTTGCCTTTTGCCTTGACCCGGAAACGGGCTTTTCGTGGATAGGCGAATACGACATCACCGCCGACGAACTGCTGTCCGGCGCGGGCGGGAACACCGCCACCAAGACCGAACAGGCGGAACGGCTGATACTGGATTTACTGGCAGACGGAAAAGAGCTTGCCAGCGAGGACATTGTAAAAGCCGCAGCCGAAGCCGGAATATCCGAGAGGACGGTACAGAACGCCAAGCGCAACATGGGCGGCATTTTAGGCGCAAGGCGTGTCGGCGGTCAATGGTACAACTTCATCAAGAAGAAGCAGCCACCCGAACCCGCAAGCTGAAAGTGCAAAACGCAGACCCTTTGCGCTTTGCACTTTCGCACTTTCACTATACCGACCACCGCCCCATGGGCTGACCGCATGGGGCTTTATCTTTGAAAGGAGAGCCTATGAGCAACGAAACCAACACCCGCACCGCCACCCCTACCGCATCCCCTCTGACCGCACAAGGTACACAGCAGCCCGTTATGGTAAAGAGGATTGGAAAGACAACCTATCGTGTCAAGCTGCATTTCAGCGAAACGAGCAAGGAAACGATGACCGATAAGATTAAGCGGCTTATTTTGAATGATTGTGCAAAAGAGTTTGAACAAAGCGAAAAAATTTCTTAAACACCCTTGACAAAGCGTATCAGAGGATACGCTGCTTTCTGCAATGGAGGTCGCCGGTGCGAAAGAAATGCCCGAAGATGCTGAACGCAAAGGGCTTGGGACGCCTGCCACCCGCGCGGCCATTCTGGAAAAGCTGGTAGCCACCGGCTTTGTGGAGCGCAAAAAGAGCAAAAAGACGGTGAGCCTGATCCCGACTCACGCCGGGATTTCCCTGATTACCGTGCTGCCGGAACAGCTCCAGTCTCCGCTTATGACTGCTGAATGGGAGCATCGCCTAAAAGAGATCGAGCGCGGCGAAGAATTCCCGGAAACCTTTATGCAGGGCATCCGCGATATGGTCTGCGAGCTGGTCAAGACCTATAAAACGGTGTTGGGAGCCGATGTGCTGTTCCCGTCCGGAAGAACGGTCGTCGGAAAATGCCCGCGCTGCGGCAGTGATGTTACAGAGAGCAAAAAGGGCTATTTCTGTGAGCGGAATGACTGCCATTTTGGCCTTTGGCGCGATAACCGTTTTCTTGCCGCGAAGAAAATCAATCTGACAAAGAAGATGGCAGAGACGCTGTTGAAAGACGGAAAAACCTATGCCAGCGGCATCTTCTCCGAGAAAACCGGCAAGACCTACGACGCTTATATCGTTCTGGAGGACGATGGCACGAAGACGGCCTACCGGCTGGAATTTGAAAGAGGGAAAACAAATGGAAAACAGTATTCATAAAATGCGTGCGGCGCACCTGATCCTGTCAGCAATTCTTACCATGCAGGGCGAGAACGCTCCTGCTTTCAGCGCATATTGCGACACCATCGACAACCTGTGCGAAACCGTCATGTCTGTCTTTGAGAAGCTGGGATATCGGGATCGGACGGTTTTGGGGATGCGCCTGGGTTTCGATCCCCATAAAGGATTTGTGCCCACGAAAGTGTGCAAATATCTGGAGATTGCGACTGCCTTTGAAATGACCCTTGCTTCATCGGCCAGCCGCCTTTTTCACAGAATCTGCCGCCGGTTTGCCGCTTCCATGCTGGAGGCAGGGCGATGAGACTGGAACCTTCAGAGCGTGAGACCATTATCCTGTTTTCGGATGCGGACGATACCGCCAGCGTTTACACCTTCGATAAAAAGCTCAAGGCGCGGCTCAAGGAGCTGCATCGGCGGCAGCCGGACAAAATCTACCCGGACAGCAAGGGACACTCCGGCTCGGCCTGCTTCATCGTACCGAAAAACTGCATCTCTATCCGGGAGCCGTACAGTGAAGCGCGCCGCCGCGCCGCCAGTGAGCGTGCCAAGCAGGCCGGGTACAAGCCTCCGGTCAGGGGCACCGTCCCCAAATCCGAATAAGCCTCATGCCCCTGCGAGGATTTCCACGTCCCCGCAGGGGCTGACCATATGCAGGGATTACAATCCCGGAAAGGAGCGTATATGGCAGAAAAGCAGTCCAATAAGGACAGGCTCAAAGAGATCACCAACAGCATTGAAAATGGTATTAAAGAGCTGTTTGAAAGCGAAAAGTACAAGAATTATCTTCGCACCATGAGCCGGTTCCACAAGTACAGCGTCAATAATACCATGCTCATCTATATGCAGAAGCCGGACGCCACCGTCGTTGCCGGTTTCAACAAATGGCGAGATCAGTTTGGGCGCAATGTGCTGAAAGGCGAAAAAGGCATCAAGATCATTGCCCCGACGCCGTACAAGAAGAAAATCGAAGAAGCAAAGCTCGACCCGGATACCAAGCTCCCCATGCTGGATGCTGACGGCAAGGCCATCATGGAGGAAAAAGAGATCAGGATTCCGATGTACAAACCGGTCACGGTTTTTGATGTGAGCCAGACAGAGGGTAAGCCCCTCCCGCAGCTTGCCGCCGATCTTACCGGCAATGTGCAGAATTATGAGGTCTTCATGGAGGCTGTGAAGCGCAGCGCGCCGGTGCCGGTCTTCATGGAGAATATGACCGGCATGGACGGCTATTACGATGATGAAAATCAGCGCATCGCCGTCCACGCCGGCATGAGTGAGGTGCAGACGGTATGCGCGGCAATCCACGAAATTGCACACTCCCTTCTGCACAGTCACTCCAAAGAGGCCAATGAGCTGACACCCAGTTGGAAAGTAGTTATGGTCAGTGAAGGTGGCACGAAACACGATTTCAGCTCCGGCTTCAAAACCGAGGCAGAAGCAAAGCATTTTGCCGAAGCGGAAAACTGGCACTACCTGGATGAAAACCGGTTTGAATGGCGTTTGGAAGTTGAAGAAGACTTGAGTGCTGTAAAGACCGCAGCACTCTCCCGCAACACCGAGGAAGTACAGGCCGAGAGCATTTCCTACGCCGTCTGTGCCTATTTTGGCATTGAGACCGGCGAGAACAGCTTCGGCTATATCGCCACCTGGTCAAAGGGCAAGGAGCTGCCGGAGCTGAAAGCATCGCTGGAAATCATCAACCGCACGGCATCCGGCCTGATTACAGACATCGACCGGAACTATAAAGCGCTGATGAAGGAGCACGGTCTGGATAAGGAGCCGGAGAGCCTTGCTGCCGAACCCGTGCAGGAGATCACGGTGCAGGAGCCAGAACCGGTCAGCGCACCGGACAACGCCTGCATCCCTGACCCCGCCATCTCTGTTGAGAGCATGAACGCCTACGGCTACACCGATGCCAATATGCTGCCGCTGACAAAGGAGCGTGCGCTGGAGCTTATGGAGCGTGACGTGACCGTGTATATGCTTCGCACGGACAACACCGAGGCCATGGCGTTCGATGCCGACGAGATTCGCAGCTTTGACGGAATCTTCGGCGTGGAGGCTTCCGAATGGGAGACGGTCAAAGACCGCTTCGTGCCGCAGGACTATGAGAAAGCGTTCCTTGATAACCCTGCCGACAGCTTTGCCATCTATCAGCTTCGGGATAATGATGACACGGCGCGGCTCCGCTATATGAACTCCGAGTATCTGGAGAAGAAAGGGCTTTCCGTCCAAAAGGAGAATTACGCCGCCGTCTATGCGGGCGACCTTGACCGCGGGGGCGATACGCAGGACAGATTGAATGAGCTGTACGAGACCTTCAATATCCGCCGCCCGGAGGATTTTCGCGGTCACAGTCTGTCCGTCAGCGACATCGTAGCGCTGAAGCAGAACGGCGTGGTATCCTGTCATTACGTCGATTCCTGGGGCTTCAAGGAGCTGCCGGGCTTTCTCAAGCCGGAAAACTATCTAAAAAACGCGGAGATGGCCATGGAGGATGATTACGGTATGATCGACGGTATCATCAACAATGGCCCGCGCAAAACAGTCGCGGAGCTGGAGGAACAGTCCAAGACCGGCACGCCCATTTCTCTTCTGGAGCTGGCACAGGCCGTCCAGCGCGAAGACGCGGAAAAGCGCCGTGCCCAGCAGCCGGTGCGCAGAGAAAAATCCGGCGAAAAGCCCTCCATCCTTGCGAAGCTGAAAACGCCGTCAGTAGCCGACACCAAATCTGTGAAGAGCGCCCCGAAACGGAGCGCGGAAAGGGAGCTGTGACATGAGCAACTTTACATTTGACGAGATCAACCTGATGTGCATCTACAATACCGGCACCCGCGCCGGTCTGATGCAGGCGCTGACCGACATGCGCGGACAGTTGGAACCCGATGAAGCCGAGCTGCTGGAGCTGACCGACAGTGCTCTTCGCAAGCTGGGCCGCATCACCGATGAGCAGTTTGTGGAGCTGGAGCTAGTGCCGGACTTTGACTGAACAGCAAATGCAGAGAGACGGTTCCACTCGGAGCCGTCTCTCTGCTGGTACTATCGGTGTTGCAGCGAACCTAAAGGAAAATGCAAGGATTCAGACAGCAAAATATTGAACATTTTTTCGCATCTTTCAAAATCCACTTGCGTTCGTACTTGACCGTTGCTATAATATACTTGCATAACTCCCACGGAGTTTCGCTGGTATGAAGATACAACTCCGTGGAAATGCTACCTATAAGGAGGTGCTTGTATGGCAATCGTAAGCGATGAGCAGGTCATCAAGGTGCTGCGGCAGTACAATCCCTGGTGGCGCAATCCGCTGGCAATCAAAGAGGAAAATAAGCCGCAGAAAAGGCTTGCCTACTACGAAGCATTGAGAATGATTTCGCATAAGACGATTCGGCGGTTTGCCGTTTTATCCGGCGCAAGGCGTGTCGGCAAGACGACGATCATGTATCAGATGATGAACAGCCTGATCGACGAGGGCGTAAGCCCCAAAAATATCCTGTATGTATCTTTCGACAATCCGATTGTAAAGCTCGTCAATGTGGAGACAGTCCTTTCCATCTATGAGTCCCTTTACCCCATTGAAGGAACAAGATATATTTTTCTCGATGAAATTCAATATACCGAGCATTGGGAGCTTTGGATGAAGGTCATCTACGACAGCCGGAAGGACATACGGCTTACAGCGACCGGCTCGGCCAGCCCGATATTGGAAAAAGGCTCGACCGACAGCGGGACGGGGCGATGGAGCATTCTGAAGATACCCACCATGTCGTTTTATGAGTATTGTCGTCTGCTGCAAATTGAAGAGCCGATTCTCCCGGACAATTTGCGGCTCACAAAGCTCGTAAAAATGAGCAAAGCGGAGTTGGGCGATCTGATGGATCGCTTTGCGCCGCTGGAAGTGCATTTCAACCGTTACCTTATGATCGGCGGTTTTCCTGAACTTGTATTATCCGACGATGATATGTATGCACAGCGGATGCTGCGGGAAGATGTGGTGGATAAGGTTATCAAGCGTGATGTTCTGACACTTTTTAATATCCGAAGCCCGCTTCTGATGGAAAAACTGTTTTTGTATCTCTGTATGAACTCAACGGAAATTTTCAGCGTTACCACGGCGGCAAAGGAATTGGAAAATACCTCTGCCGCTACAATAGACAGCTATATCGAGGCGCTTGAAATGTCTAACCTGATTTATCTGTCGAAGCCGATGGATGTGGGCAGCAAGGGTGCTTTGAAGGGTAAGCCGAAGATATACATTGCCGACGCAGCTATACGCAACGCCGTTCTGATGATAGACGATGTTCTCTCGGATGAACGGGAGCTTGGGGCAATGGTGGAAACAACGGTATATAAGCATATCGTCTCCTTCTATCAGGGCAGCACGGCGCAGCTCGGCTACTTCAGAAAGGCAAAGGACAATCAGAAAGAGGTCGATGTGGTCATTGAGCTGCCCCGTGAAAAGATTCTCTGTGAGGTAAAATACCGCAACAACTCCCATATACCCGCTACGGACGCCATCGTTGAACTCTGCAAGGATGAAAGTGCAAAGGTCACAAGCGCATTTCTCATCACGAAGCAGTTGGATGATTTCGGCATTGCAAAGCACGAGACCCGTGTGCCGATTTTGCGAGTACCTGCCATCGCATTTCTGTACCTGCTTGGAAAGGCGGAGGCAGACGGACAAAACGGAAAAATGTAACACCTATGGCACAATGCCCGCTTGTCACAACAGGCGGGCGTTCTTCTGTCAGCTTGATTGACGAGTGGCAGCCGCTGCACTTGAAATTTTGTGCTTATAGCGGCAAGCTTCACGCGAAAACATATTAAGAACCTGTCATCTCTCATACATAGAGTGCCCAATTCCGGGTGCTCTAATTTTTTACCCGAAGGAGGTAGCCCTATGCCGAGTAAATATCAGGAGTACAGGCAGATGGCAGACACAGCGGAGCGGCAGCTCACAAGCAGCTACAAAAGCTGGACGCAGTTCCTGCGCACAGCGGCGCGGCTCTACAAGTATCCGTATAACGAGCAGGTCATGATCCACGCCCAGCGGCCGGACGCGACCGCCTGCGCCGAGTACGATTTCTGGAACAAAAAGATGGGGCGCTTTGTCCGGCGCGGCTCCACCGGCATTGCCCTTATAGACACAAGCGGCCAGAAGCCACAACTGCGATATGTCTTTGACATGGCCGACACCGGCGAACGGGAGCACTCCCGCCCCATGCACCTTTGGCAGTTCCGCGCGGAGCATGAGGATGCCGTTGCCGCCGCGCTGGAGCGGAGCTACGGTGTATCCGGTAAAGATGGCATTGTCGAGCAGATGGAGTCAGCAGCCGCAAAGCTTGCAAGAGAATATTGGGCAGATTACAAGCGGGATATTCTCCACAACATTGACGATTCCTATCTTGACGGGTATGATGAGTTCAACACCGAGGTGCAGTTCCGAAATGCCGCAAAAGTCAGCATTACCTACATGCTGATGAGCCGGTGCGGACTGGAGCCGGAAGCCTATCTGGAACCGGAAGATTTCATGCCCGTGTTCGACTTCAACACCCCGGCTGCGGTTGCGGCGCTGGGCACGGCGGTCAGCGAGATCAGCCAGCAGGTGCTCAGACAGATAGAAGTTGCCATCCGAAATTATGAGCGCGAAAGGAGCCAGAATCATGACCGAATTGACTTACACGAAGAACGGAGACTACCGGATTCCCAACCTGAAGCTGAGCGAGGAACCGGAGAGCAAGCCCCTGGGCAAGTACGGGATGCTGCGGAAGACTTACCTTCAGGAGCATCGTCCCATCCTTTGGAACCAGATGATCCTGTCCGAGACGCTGTTCCCGCACCTGCGGGAAATCGACGAGACGGCGCGGCAGAGGCTGGAGCAGATGATGCCGGAGCTGATGAAATCGGCGGGCGTGACGGAAGCGCTGAAAGCCAGCGACCCGATGCGCTGGGTGGGGCTGATGAACAGTCTGAAAGCGCAGGTAGAAGAGATCATTCTGAACGAGCTGGTGTACAACTGACCAATGACGCGCCGGAAGCAGAACCGGCGCAGCCCACGGCGGCGTATCAGATGAGCCTGTTCCCAACGGAAGCGGAACAAATTGCATATATCGACACAGCGGAGAGCGTTAATTCTACGCCCTCCGCTTTTTCTATGTTCATTTTGCAGGATGATATTGACCACATCCTGCGCACAGGCGGTAATGCAGATGAAGCCCGTATGAAAATTGCTGCGGAGTTCTCCAAACAAAAGCCCGTAGAGGATCGCGCGGCATTTCTCAAAAATCTCTACTACGGCGGCAATGGCCTGATTACGGAAAACGGCAGGTTTTCCGCATGGTATGGCGACGAAGGCATCCACATTGCAAACGGCGATGCTGCACGGCATCTCCGTTCTGCACAGGTCATCCGTTGGACGGACGCAGCAGAGCGTGTCGAGGAACTTCTGGATGGCGGCACATTTGCCACCAATCTTGAAGTCACGGAAGCTCTGCGCTATGAGCGGCTGAGTATCGCCGTTGCGGTCTGGAACCTTTACCACGATTTTTCGGATGAAGCAAAGTCGCGGGGATATCTGTCCTGTCTGGGCAATATCCACAGCACCAATTTCCCAGAGGAGACGGAACGCCTGACGGATGATCTGCTGAATACGGAGTTTCGGGAAAGGCTTCTGGCAGAATACAAGGTATTCCTTGATGCCTACCATGAGAACCGGGAGCTTCTGCGTTTCCATTTCCACCGTCCGCAGGCGCTTCTTACACGCATGGAAGATCTGTCATTGCCGCGCAAAGAATATCACTCCGATATGGCGGTTGTTCCGAAGACTGGCCGGTTTATCACTGAAGATGAAATTGCGGCTTCTCTTGCAAATGGAAGCGGCTTTGAAGGCGGGAAAACCCGCATCTATGAATTTTTCCAGACACCGCACACGCCCAAAGAGAGCGCCGATTTTCTGAAAAAGGAGTACGGCATCGGAGGACGCACCCATGCTGTATCCAGAGAAAGCGGCAGCTATGAAGATCACGGCAGCAAAGGCATTGTGCTGAAAAAGAACGGCTGTGCAGACATTCAGATGAATTGGAACAAGGTCGCTTCGCGCATCTCGGAGCTGGTTCGGTTGAACCGCTACCTTACGCCGGATGAGCAGGCAGCCTATGACAAGGAAATGGCGCAGGACGCCATGCGGAACGCGGTTTATAACGACTATAACGACGTAAAGGCGGCGCACCCCGATGAAATTGTGCTGTATCAGGTTGGGGACTTCTTCGAGCTGTATGGCGAGGATGCGCGGGCAGTTGCAGATGATCTCAGCCTTGAGCTGACGCGCCGCAATTTGGAGGGCGCTGGCCGTGTTACCATGTGCGGCTTTCCTGCAAAGGATTTGGAGAAATACGTTGAAAAGCTGCGGGAAAAGCATGATATAACAATTTCGCGTATTGGCGATTCCAGCCATGAACACACGGCATATACGCTCCCGTCCATCGACCATGAGGCAGAAAACGCCATCAATGCTTATGAAGCGGAATTTGGCGCAGATGGAACGAGGGTGTTCCGCGACCCTGCCGCCGATGTACCCCAGCCTACGTTGCAGGAACGTTTGGAGCATTACAGACCAGTGGTGATGGCGGCGGTTTCGGAGGATACCGCCTATCGCAACGCCTGCGGTCACTCTGACCGGGAGAACGCCGGTATCGAGTGCAATGCCGCCGTGCGCCGTGCCATTCTCGGTTCAAAAGATATGGAGCTTATCCGGTTGTTCTCGGATATGCCAGAGTTCCGCAGCCGCTTGCATCAGGAGGTTTTTGAGGGAACCTATGCGCGGCTCCATGATCTGCTGCATCCGCTCTCGCAGGACGATATAGACGATGCACTCCGTGCATGGAACGGAAATGTCGAAAGCAAACACGCTGTAGTGCGGTATATGCAGCAGCATGGACGTGAAAAAGAAACTGCTGCATGGCTTGCTCACGAGTACGGCGGCAAGGAGGGCAACAATCTCTTTATCATCCGCGCCGGAAGTCCAGAAACCGTTGAACTGACATGGCCGAAAGTACAGCGGCGGATTGCGCAGCTCATCCGAGAAGATAAATTCTTCACAGAACAGGAAAAGTCTCTGCTGGAAAACAACCCGGACTATCGCCTTTTGGGTCGTTTGCGGGCAGACTGCGAATACTTCCTTGGAGCAGGCAACCGCGCAGAAAAGCACCTGTGGGCGGGCAGCGTCTATGCGCAGATCGTCAAAATGCGGGAGCTTTATGACGCGCTTCCTCAAAAGCCGGAATGGCTGACCAAAGAAATGATTGATGATTATGCCGAGCGGATGGCCCCACGGTATCAGGTCGTGGCATATCATCACTTTGAAAACGGCTTTGATGAGAAACTGGACTATCAGACGCTGGAAGAAGCAGAAAAAGCCGCACAGGGCTATGTGGACGGTACGATGGAAAGCGACGGCTTCGCATATGATGGTGCAGCCATCTACGACCAGCAGGCACGGAAGCATCTGCGCATCTATGGCAATTACCCGGACGAACGGGCACACGCAGAGGTAGCGGGACGTGAGCTGGTCGAGGAACCGGCATTGCTTATGGAACGGGCAAAATGGCTGATCTCCGACTTCTGCCGGGGTGAATACGGCTCAGAGGCGGATTTCAGCGACCCGGCGAAGATCGGCGTCGCCTACACCACTGTCACAGACGATGAGATTCCCATTCAGGTGAACATTGACCTTGTGAATTATCGGCTGGAGCGCTATCTGGATGATGAGCATCTGGAAACCCGGCAGTACGGCTCTTTGCAAGAGATTATTACCAACGAGCTGGAAAATCTCGATTTCAGCGACCTCATTCACGTTTCGGATGAGGATGTGGAGCAATACCACTGGCATGAGCCAGAGGAAGCAGTTACAGACGTTCCCGAAACAGCTCCTGTCCCGCAGAGAGAACAGTTCCCGTATTCCGTAGGCGATACGGTGTATCTGGAAAATGGAAAGCCCTATATCATCGAGAGCATCGGCATCTTTGATATTACCCTCAGCGACCCGACGCTTTTCTATCCCATCTCCCGCGCGGAGAGCAGGGAGAGCTTCGCGCGGCTCATGGAGCGGTATCCGCAGCCGGAAAAGACCGCCGCAGAGAATACGGTTGTCCCCGAAAAAGAACCAAAACCCGCCTACACCGAGGAAACCGTGGCGGTATATCCCGGTGACAAAAGCAACCTCCCCTATGATGTGGAGATTCGCACTCTGCGCTTTGACGAGCCGGAGCATGACCCGCCCTCTGCGGAACCTGTCGAGCCTAAACCGCCTGCCATGAGCGAGGAAGAAAGACTGATTCTGGAGCATGAAGGTCGAGCAGCGCTTTCGGAAATGGGCGAGTTTTTGCCTGATTTTGATGATGCCATCTCTCAGGCCGAGATCGACGAGCCTCCCGCACATCGTCCTGCGGTATCTATCCCCATTGACGGCGAGTGGCAGGACTTTCCCAATGCCGCCGCTGCGGAGCAGGCCGCTTATGCTGACTTCAAGGCGGCAAGCCACCGCAACGCGCAGAATTTTCACATCACCGATGATGCCCTCGGCGTCGGCGGCGCAAAAGCAAAGTTTCGGGCAAATATGGCGGCTATCCATCTCCTGCAAGAGCTGGAGTTTGAGGGCTTACAGGCCAGCCCGGAGCAGCAGGAAATCCTCTCCCGCTATGTGGGCTGGGGCGGTCTTGCGGATGCCTTCGACGAGAACAAGCCAAACTGGTCGGACGAGTTTGCAGAGCTGTACGCCACACTTTCCCCGGAAGAATACGCTGCTGCCCGCGCCTCCACGCTGAACGCCCACTACACCAGTCCCACCGTCATCAAGGCGATCTATGAAGCGGTCGGCAACATGGGCTTCCAGAGCGGTAACATTCTGGAGCCGTCGATGGGCGTCGGCAACTTTCTTGGCCTGCTGCCGGAGCAGATGCAGGGCAGCAAGCTCTACGGCGTGGAGCTGGACAGCATCACCGGGCGCATTGCCAAGCAGCTTTATCCCAAGGCGGACATTACCATCGCAGGCTTTGAGACAACGGATAGAAAAGACTTTTACGACCTCGCCGTGGGCAACGTCCCGTTCGGACAATATCAGGTAGATGACCGGGCTTATAACAAGCTCGGTTTTTCCATTCACGACTACTTCTTTGCCAAAACCCTCGACCAGGTGCGTCCGGGCGGCGTGATCGCGTTTGTGACCTCCCGCTACACGATGGACAAGCAATCGCCCGAAGTCCGCAAGTACATCGCACAGCGGGCGGAGCTGCTGGGCGCCATTCGTCTGCCCAACAATGCGTTCCGCGCCAACGCCGGTACGGATGTTGTTTCGGATATCATCTTCCTGCAACGCAGAGAACACCCCATTGAGATCGACGAGGACTGGATTCACCTCGGCCAGTCCGAAAACGGTTTTGCCATCAACAGTTACTTCGCGGAGCATCCGGAAATGGTGCTCGGAACTCCTTCTTCGGAGAGCACACAGTACGGTAAGCAGGATTATACCGTCAACCCCATAGACGGTGCAGATTTGGGAACGCTGCTCCATGAAGCAGTGCAGAACATCGGCGGTAAATATCAGGAGGCAGAGCTGCCAGACCTCGGTGAAAACGAAAAGATCGGCACGTCGATTCCCGCTGACCCCAATGTGAAGAATTTCTCCTACACCATCGTGGATGGTGACGTGTATTACCGGGAAAACAGCGTCATGGTCAAGCCTGACCTGAACGCAACGGCAAAAGAGCGCGTCAAGGGCATGGTGCAGCTCCGGGACTGCGTGCAGAAGCTCATCGGGCAGCAGATGGACGGATTCATCTCCGATGAGACGATCCACCAGACACAGCGAGAATTGGATGCCCTCTATGATTCCTTCACGGAAAAATACGGGCTTATCAATGCCCGCGCCAACAATCTTGCGTTTTCGGATGACAGCTCGTACTTCCTGCTCTGCTCTTTGGAAGTGCTGGATGAAGAAAACAACCTCAAGTGCAAGGCAGATATTTTCACAAAGCGCACGATTCGCCCCCACGAGGCCATCACGTCCGTGGACACGGCGTCGGAGGCGCTGGCGCTGTCCATTTCAGAAAAAGCCTGCGTGGACATGGACTATATGGCGCAGCTCTCCGGCAAAAGCCAGGAAGAGCTGGTCGAAGAGCTGACCGGTGTTATTTTCTTTGATCCTGTGGAGCGTGAATGGCAGACAGCGGATGAATACCTCTCCGGCGATGTTCGCGAGAAGCTGCGCATTGCCCGCAGTTACGCCGCGCCGGGATTCCCAAGAGACGGTCTTGCAAACTACGCCGCCAATGTTGCGGCTTTGGAACAGGCGCAGCCCAAGGATCTGGATGCTTCGGAAATTGAAGTACGCCTCGGCGCAACATGGATCGACAAAGAGTATATCAGGCAGTTTATGTTCGAGCTGTTGGAGCCAGCTTTCTATGTGCGCCGGAGCATTGATGTCAACTACTCGGATTTCAGCGCGGAATGGAATATCACCGGCAAGAGCGTTGTGGGCCGCAGCGACATCAACGCCAATATGACCTACGGTACAGAACGCGCCAATGCCTACAAAATTCTGGAGGATACACTGAATCTGCGCGACGTTCGTATCTACGACACCGTTGAGGATGCGGACGGCAGAGAGAAGCGCGTGCTCAACTCCAAAGAGACCACGCTTGCCCAGCAGAAGCAGCAGGCCATCAAGGATGCTTTTCAGGAATGGATATGGAAAGACCCGACGCGGCGGCACGATCTGGTTCAGAAGTACAACGAGCTTTTCAACTCCACCCATCCGCGTGAATACAACGGACAGCATATTACATTCTCCGGTATGAATCCGGAGATACAGCTTCGTGAGCATCAGCTAAACGCTGTTGCGCACATTTTGTATGGCGGTAACACACTCCTTGCGCACGAAGTCGGCGCGGGCAAGACTTTCGAGATGGTCGCGGCGGCGATGGAGAGCAAACGCCTCGGCCTTTGCCACAAGCCCATGTTTGTGGTGCCCAATCACCTGATTGAACAGTGGGCGTCGGAGTTCCTGCGTCTGTACCCCTCTGCCAATATCCTCGCCGTCACCAAAAAGGACTTCGAGCCGAGAAACCGCAAGAAGTTCTGCGCCCGCATCGCCACCGGCGACTATGACGCCGTTATCATTGGTCACAGCCAATTTGAGCGTATCCCGGTTTCCAGAGAACGGCAGGAGCGGATGCTGCAAGAGCAGATTTATGAAATTGAAGACGGTCTGATGGAACTAAAGGCAAACAATGCAGAGCGATTTACCATCAAGAGCCTGGAAAAAACAAAAAAGAGCCTTGAAGTGAAGCTCAAGAAATTGCAGGACACCGGCCGCAAGGATGATGTCATCACCTTCGAGCAGCTCGGCGTAGACCGGCTCTATGTGGACGAAGCCCATGCGTTCAAAAACCTGTTCCTCTACACAAAAATGCGTAACGTTGCCGGTCTCTCTACTACCGACGCGCAGAAATCCTCGGATATGCTCCTGAAATGCCGGTATATTGATGAGATCACCGGCAACAAGGGCATTGTGTTTGCGACCGGCACGCCGGTCTCGAACTCCATGACGGAACTGTACACCATGATGCGCTATCTACAGCATGACATGCTTCAGAGAAAACATCTGACGCATTTCGACTGCTGGGCTTCCACCTTTGGTGAGACTGCTACGGCGATTGAGCTTGCCCCGGAGGGCACCGGCTACCGGGCGCGTACCCGGTTTTCAAAGTTTTTCAATCTCCCGGAACTGATGCAGCTATTCAAGGAGGCCGCCGATATCAAGACGGCGGATCAGCTTCATCTGCCCACGCCGACGCCCATCTATCACAACGTCGTGGCACAGCCGACAGAGATTCAGAAAGGCATGGTGCAGGAGCTTTCCGAGCGTGCCGCAAAAGTCCACGCGGGGATCGTGGATGCAAGCACCGATAACATGCTCAAAATCACATCGGACGGGCGCAAGCTGGGGCTTGACCAGCGCGTTATTAACCCCGATCTGCCCGATGAGGCAGGCAGCAAGGTCAATCTGTGCGTGGACAATATCTATTCCGTCTGGAAGGACGGACAGGCAGACAAGCTCACCCAACTCGTCTTCTGCGACCTCTCCACGCCGAAAGCGGCAGCGCCTGCATCCAGAGCGGCAAAGGCCGCAGGCGGGAACCTCGACAGCCCGGAACTTCATGCGCTGGAAGCTGCCATTGGACAGGATACAGCCGAAGAACCGGCGTTCACGATTTACGATGACATCCGGGAAAAGCTCGTCGCCCGCGGCATCCCCCGTGAGCAGATCGCGTTCATCCATGAAGCCAATACTGAGGTGCGGAAGAAGGAACTGTTCGCAAAGGTTCGCGCCGGTCAGGTGCGCGTCCTCATGGGGAGTACTTTCAAGATGGGGGCTGGCATGAACGTCCAAGACCGACTCATTGCGCTCCATGATCTCGACTGCCCGTGGCGGCCGGGAGATCTCGAACAGCGCAGCGGCCGCATCATCCGTCAAGGCAACCGCAACAAGGAAGTCCACATCTACCGTTACGTCACGGAATCTACCTTCGATGCCTATTTGTGGCAGACCGTGGAGAATAAACAGAAATTCATTTCCCAGATCATGACCTCAAAATCCCCGGTTCGCTCCTGCGAGGATGTGGACGAAACGGCCCTTTCCTACGCGGAGATCAAGGCGCTGTGTGCCGGAGACGAGAGAATCAAAGAGAAGATGGATTTGGATGTGGATGTTGCGAGATTGAAGCTGATGCGTGCCAACCATCAGAGCCAGCAATACAAGCTGGAGGACAGCATTTTGAAGCGCTTCCCGGAGGAAATTGAAAAGTCCAAGGGGTTCATTTCCGGCCTTGAGGCAGATATGAGAACGCTGGCGGCGCATTCACATCCGGAGGACGGTTTTGCCGGTATGACGGTCAAAAACGATAATCTTACGGATAAGGACAACGCCGGTGCGGCGCTGCTCGAAGCGTTCAAGGATGTGCGGGGTATGGAGCCAGTGCCCATCGGCACTTACCGCGGATTCCAGATGTCCCTCACGCTGGAGGATTTCGGCAAGGACTATGTTCTGACGCTCAAAGGGCAGATGACCCATTGCGTGACGCTGGGCAAGGATGCTCGCGGGAACCTCACTCGTATCGACAACGTTTTGAACGCCATGCCGGACAGATTGCAGAATGTCAGAAATACGCTGGAAGCAACCACCGCGCAGATGGAAGCTGCAAAGGCAGAGCTGGGTAAGCCCTTCCCGCAAGAGGAAGAGCTGCGCGTAAAATCTGCACGGCTTGCAGAACTCAACGCCGAGCTGAACATCGACGAGCGCACGCCCGTGGAGCAGTTGGCGGATGATGCTGCGATTTCTGCAAAAGCAGAACGCCCCTCCGTACTGGCACGGCTGAAAAACACACCGACGCGCCAGACGCAAGACACGCCCGGAAAGCAGCGGGAGCAGGAAAGCAGATAACAAAACAGCGCCGACGAGGAATTACTTTTCCTTGTCGGCGCTATCCTGCACCTTTGCCTCTTTCTCGCGGCGGCGCTGCTTCTGCTCTGCCTTTTTGCTGCGCTTTGCCTCTATCTCATGGAGCCAGTCTTTGACGGGAGCCTTCCACGGCTCGCTTTTGTTGGGAATGTTCTTGATAAGGCTGCGCGGATTCAGCCCCAGCCGTTTGGCGAGGGCGATATCTTCGTCATTCAGTCGGCAGCGCTTCTTGGCTTCCTGCCAGAGCTGATCGTTGTTTGTCATTTTACCACCACCGTTTTTCTTATTATACGGAAAGAACGAGTACAAATCAAGATTACAAGGAGGACGATTATGGAACGTAATGATATCCAAAAAATTTCTTCTGAAACCGCACAGATTCCGGTCTACAAGCAGAGCGCAGAGTATGCCATCGAGCACGACGAGCTGCCCGTCTACCGGGAATCCTTTCGCGTAAACATGGCCTGCCGGGACGCGCTGGAATCCGCGATCCATGAAAGCTACCACGACTATTGTCTCGACACAGGCAAGGCCGCCGCACAGGTTGCAGCGCAGTTTGGAATGGAACGTGTGGCGTATGTGCTTGCCAATACCGTGCGTGCGTTTGACCACGACGGACGAATCAGCCGCGATAATAAAGCCTGGGCACAGACGATTCCGGTCTGTGCCGATGCCGACGAATGGGGGCAGGAACGCAGTCGGTACTTTCTCGTGTCGCAGGTCAATCCCGGCCTTGTCAATCTGCTCGTCTCTCGTGTGCGCGAGGAACTGGCAAAGGAAAAAGCTGTGCCGGAAAAGCGCCCATCTGTGCTTGAGAAGATTCAGAAAAACAAGACGGCGATTCAGGCAAAGACCGCAGAGAAAAAGCTGCCGGGACAGGAGCGATGACCATGGCCAGAAACAGAAATGTGCAGATCATCTTCTGGGTATCCGAAAATGAAAAGAGCATGATCGAAGAAAAAATGGCGCAGGCAGGCATGACCAATCTCAGCGCCTATCTGCGCCGTATCGCCATTGACGGCATGATCGTCCGGCTGGAACTGCCAGAGATGAAAGAAATGGTCTCGCTTCTGCGCTACGCCAGCAACAACATCAATCAGATCGCACGGCGGATGAATGAATCCGGGCGCGTCTATGATACAGATTTGGAGCAGGTCATCCAAAATCAGGAGCAGCTTTGGGACATGGCAAATGGGATACTAACGCGGCTTGCCGCAATCAAATGATGGGGTTCTGATTCCAACCGTTGTTCTCAAAAACTTTTGACATCCTTGCGCTTTACAGGAACTCGTGTAGAATAGAATCAGAAAAGAAAGGAGCTGACGGCAATGAGATTGATTCTGAAAATTTTACTTGCACCGGTCATGCTTGTCCTCGCGTTTCTGATCTGGCTCTGCACGCTGACCCTGCATATTTCTGCGGTGCTGCTGAATGTTCTGTCTGTGCTTCTCGTCCTTGTGAGCATTTTCAGTTTCATCGACCACGATGTAAAAAACGGCGTGATCGAGCTGGTAGCGGCGTTTCTGCTCTCACCATACGGACTGCCGATGCTAGGGGCTTGGTTCGTTGCACAGCTTCATCTGCTGCGAGACTGGATGAAAGAAAAAGTATATTGGTGACGCACGGCGCGGGAGCGTAAAAGCTTCCGCGCTATCTTTTTGCAAAGGGGGCTTGCCTGTGGCGACCACGCGAATCATTCCCATGCACGTCAACAAGGGCAAGACCATTGCCCAATGCCTGACGGAGCGGACGGACTACGCAAAGAATCCGGATAAGACGGAAGACGGCGAATATATTTCGGCCTATGCCTGTGATGCAAAGACGGCGGACAGCGAGTTTCTTCTATCCAAGCGCCAGTACCGGCAGCTCACCGGCCGGGAGCAGGCCAGCGATGTGATTGCGTATCAGATCCGGCAATCCTTCAAACCGGGCGAGGTCACACCGGAGGAAGCCAACCAACTCGGCTATGAATTTGCCAGGCGCTTCACGAAGGGCGACCATGCCTTTATCGTCTGTACCCACACCGACAAGCAGCACATCCACAACCATATCATTTGGAACTCCACTACGCTGGACTGCACGCGGAAATTTCGCAACTTCTGGGGCAGCACCGAAGCTGTCCGGAAGATCAGCGATCTTGTCTGTATGGAGCACCGGCTGTCTGTGATTGAGAATCCGAAGCCGTACAGCAAAAGCTACAACAAGTGGCTGGGCGGCAAAGCAAAGCCCTGTCAGCGCGATCTGCTGCGTGCGGCCATTGACGCAGCGCTTGCAAAGAAACCGAAAGATTTTGAGGAATTTCTGAAGCTGGTGGAAGCCGCCGGTTACACCGTAAAATGCGGCAGGCATGTCACCTTCATGCGGGACGGTCAGCCGCAGAATATTCGGCTCCGGTCGCTGGGCGAAGGCTACTCGGAAGAAGAACTGCGCGCTGTGATTCTCGGTACACGGGTGCATACGCCGCGCAGGAAAAAGAGGTATCCTTCCAAGGTGTCGAGACCGACGCTGATTTCACAGATTGAGGCCAAAATCGGCAACGGCAAAGGCGCTGCATACGACCAGAAGCTGAAAGTTGTGAAGCTGAAAACCATGGCTGAAACGCTGCTCTTCATCCAGAAGCATGATTTCGCGGATTTCGATGCGCTGGCCGATTATGCGGATGCTGCAAGCAACAGGACGAAGGAACTGACGGCAAAAATAAAGGCGGCAGAGAGCCGCATGGCAGAGATCGCCGTTTTGAAAACGCACATCATCAACTATGCCAAAACCAGAGATATCTACACTGCTTATCGCAAGGCCGGGTATTCCAGAAAATATTACGATGCGCACGAGAGCGACATCACCATCCACAAGGCAGCGAAGAAGGCGTTTGACGATCTGGCGCTGAAAAAGCTGCCCACCGTCAAGAGCCTGCAAGCGGAATATTCCGATCTGCTCGTGCAGAAGAAGCTCGATTATGCAGAGCTTTCCAAGGCTCGTGACGAAGCGAAGCGGCTCCAGATTTATAAGGCCAACGCCGAGATGCTCCTGCGCACGGATGCCGACGACCAGCGGCAGACAAGAGAGCATCAACAGAAAAATAGCACTGCAACGCAGGGCGCAGCCGAACGGGAACCGTTCGATCAATCAGGGGGTTGGGAGAGTTTCCCCAACAAGCAGCAGGGAGATTTCCGGTGACGGAAATCTCCCTGTTCGTCAAGTTTGTATAAACGCAGGCATTGCTTGCCAAGTGTAACGTCTCAAGCGCGGCTTCTTATTTCGTGGAGTTCATCACTCCATGACCCTTACGCCCTATAATATTCATACCAGATTATAGCACTAAGCTCGGTAAAAATCAATAGGAAGAGGTGAATTCGTGGCAGTTTTTGAAAAAAGAAATCGGGGCACGGGTGTGAACCTGCAAATATGTGCCCGATTCCTGCTGCTGACACGTTCGACTGACGGTTTATCGCAGTCAAATGCGCAGTCTGGAACAGCTTGGTGCTGTTGGTAGAATGTGTGTTGCCACAACGTTTTCAAAAAATTAGGAGGTTCTCAAGATGGCAAAAGGCGAAAACATTTTCAAACGCAAGGACGGCAGATGGGAAGCACGCTATATCAAAGGATACGAGCTTTCCGGCAAAATCAAGTACGGCTTCTGCTATGGCAAGACTTATCGGGAGGCCAAGGAAAAAGTGACCAAGTGCAAAGCGGCGCTGGTCAATGGGAAGCCAATTCCCAGCACGAACTCCCGGCATCGCTTTTCGTTCTACTGTGACGAATGGCTGCGTATGCGAAAGCCCAAAGTGAAGGAGTCTACCTATATTAAATATGATACCGCTCTGCGGAAGCACATCAAGCCGAAGCTCGGCGGCTGCTTCCCCATGGGCATGACGACCGGCCTGATCGACGACTTCACAGAGGAGCTGCTTTTCGAGGATGAGCTGGCTCCGAAGACCGTGCATGATGTGCTTGTCGTTCTGCACAGTATCCTGAAATACACAGCAACATTTTTCACCGGAGGATTCCCGGCTATCGAGATCAATTACCCCAAGCCGGGGAAAAAGGAAATGCGAGTGCTGTCCCGCGAAGAGCAGACGCGTTTCGTTTCTTATCTTCTGGATGATATGGACACCTGCAAGTTTGGCGTGCTGCTGACGCTGTTCACAGGCGTTCGGATCGGAGAGCTTTGTGCGCTGCAATGGGGCAATATATCCTTAAAAGAACAGACGATCCGTATCGACGCCACGCTTCAACGGCTGCGCGATACCAGCGCCGCCGGCAGCACACGGACAAGGATCGTGATCGGTACACCCAAAAGCGATACTTCCATCAGGACGATTCCCATAACAGACTACACGGCTGAGCTTTGCGGGAAGATGAATCCCCACAGTTCAGCCGCTTACGTTTTAACCGGCACGGAAAATTATATGGAGCCGCGTGCTTTGCAGTACAGAATGGAGAAATATACCCGCGAATGTGGCCTGGAGGGCGTTCATTTTCACACGCTTCGTCACACGTTTGCGACGCGTGCTGTCGAGGTTGGATTTGAGATCAAGTCGCTTTCGGAGGTGCTGGGACACGCGACAACGACTATCACGCTTGATCGGTATGTCCACTCTTCTCTGATTTTGAAGCGGGACAATATGAAGAAATTGAACGCCGTAGGGTTCTGAAATGCGCAGTCAAGCTTTTGTGTCATGCGCCCGAAAAAAAGCACAGGTATTCCAGTGTTTTGCCGCCTTGGATGGAGTGATTTGATGGAGTGATGAACTCCACGAAGCACCGAGTCCCAAGGCTTTTTTGATATGAAGGAGGTTTGACGTGAAGATTCTGATCGTGGATTGAATTCCCGTCTGTCCGTCGAGTGATGAACTCCACGATGATTTTTCGCCAGAACCAGCAGATCAATCGGCGCGTGCTGATGTTCTGCTTTCTTTTCCCGGACAGGATAAGAACCCGCTTTTTTTCCAGAAAGAGGTGTGCAGTTGGAAGTACAAGAGATGCGGCAGGTCTTCATAGACAGCGCAGTTCGCGTCGTAGCGCGGGATGGCCTGGAGAAAACCACTACCAAAGCCATTGCATCCGAAGCGAAGCTGAACGAGGCATATATTTATAAGTGTTTCTCCGGCAAAGATGACCTGCTCAGCGCGGCACTTCACATGGAAGATGTGAACTTTGTCAACCTTCTGCAAAAGACGCTTCCTGTTATGCACATGCCGGGACTCTCGTGGAAAGAGCGGGCCTATATCCTCTGGAAGAGAAGCTGGGACTTCATCCTGAATGAGCCAGCCGATTGTATCTTCTACATTCGGTACTATTATTCCGCAAGCTGCCGTGCTCATGCATACGAAACGCATCTTGCATGTTTTAAGACGCTGATCGAGAAGGCGAGCAAGTCCTTCAAGCCCGGCACATACATGGACATGCTCATTCATCAGGTCTTCTCCACGATGCTGTTCTTTGCCTCCAGAGTTATGAACGGCGAGATGGAAAACAGTGAGGAAACGATCACATGGGCTTTTGAACAGATTTATAGCTTTGTCGTGCCGAACGTCAGAGCTGAAGTTTTAGAAGAAGAGGATAAGAAAGAAGCTTTATGAATAACTCGCTCAAGAAAATCTGGAATGTGATCAGCAGCATCCTGGTCGCGCTGGTGGTGCTTCTGGCGCTCCTGCTGGTTGGCGCGAGAGTCGTTGGATTGCAGGTATTCACCGTGCTGTCCGGCTCTATGGAGCCGACCTATCACACCGGTTCGCTGATCTATGTAAAGAAGGTAGACCCCTACACCATAAAAGAAGGACAACCCATCACGTTCATGCTGGACGAGAACACGGTGGCCACGCACCGCGTCGTGGGCATCGTCCCGGACGAGGAAGACCCCACCGTGATCCGCTTCCGCACCAAGGGCGACGCCAACGAAGCCGAGGATGGTTCTCTCGTACATTATAAAAATGTAATCGGCACGCCGATCTTCTCCATCCCGTATCTCGGCTATATTGCGGATTATATCCAGCACCCGCCCGGAATGTACATTGCCATCTCTGCCGGTGCTGTCCTGCTTTTGCTTGTGTTCATCCCCGACATTTTTGCGGACGGCAAAGACGAGGACGAGAGCAAAAAGAAAAAGTCTTCCCGGCGCAAAAAAGGCGCTCATGCTGCGGCACACAAAGCTGCTGCGGTCGATGTCACCCCGGAAGAACCCGCCGATGAAAGCCTGACCGACGAGATCCGCCGGAAAACTGACAATCTGCTCACAGACGACGAGGTGGAAGCCATTCGTCAGACCGTCGAGGCAGGCCGCTTTGACAAAGCTGCCGCCGATGCGCTCCGGCAGGAGCTGATAAAGCGGGAAGCAGAACGGGACGCGCAGTAAGCGCTTCACATTTATTCAAGGGCAATGCCGCAAGGCTCCCTATATAACAAATTTTTAGGAGGTTTTCGTGATGAAAACGAAAAGCAAGGCTCTGCTCCTGACCCTCTGTGCGGTGTTGCTTGTTACCGCCTCGGTGCTGGGAACAATGGCGTTCCTGACTTCCAACGATGAAGTCGTCAACACATTCAGCGTCGGCTCCGTAGCAATCAAGCTGGACGAGGCCAAGGCGAATACTGACGGCTCTCTGGTTGACGGCGCTGATCGTGTCAAGGCCAACAGCTACAAGCTGCTGCCGGGTCACACCTACAACAAAGACCCCATGGTCACCGTTCTGAACGGCAGTGAAGCCAGCTACATCAAGATGACTGTCACCTTCTCCAAGGCCAGTGCTCTGGATGCTATCTTTGCTCCCACCGGCGCAGATCTGACCAGCATCTTCAACGGCTATGATGCTGCGAACTGGGTCTACAAGGGCAACACCAAGGATGCGACCGCAGACACCCGCACCTATGAGTTCTGGTACAAAGAGACTGTTGGCGCTCCCACTGCTGATGTCGCTCTGGACGCTCTGTTTGATTCCATCACCGTTCCAGGCACTATCACGAATGAGCAGCTTGCAACCATCGAGGGCATGACCATCACCGTCAATGCTTACGCCATTCAGGCTGACGGCTTTGCTAACGCAGAAGCTGCCTGGGCTGCTTTCAACTAATCTCTTATGATTCCAACAGATGCGAGAAACACCGATTTCGACATCTGTTGAAATAAATCCTCATCGCAAATACCCGAGGAAAGGAGGAAAACGACATGAAGAAGAAAGGTTTGGCATTGTTTCTGGCGCTGACTCTACTGGTCGTTGGCGTTGTAGCAGGTACGTTGGCATGGCTGACCGCGAAGTCTGATGTGGTAACGAATACCTTTACCACCAGCGACATCAAGGTTGAGCTGAAAGAGACCACCGGCACGGAGTACAAAATGATTCCGGGCTACACCATCAGCAAGAACCCCAAGGCGACTGTTCTGGCTGGCTCCGAAGAGTGCTACCTGTTTGTGAAGCTGGATAAGTCCGCAAGCTTCGATACCTACCTTGAGTATGTTATCGCTGACGGCTGGACGAAGCTCGATGGTGTCGATACGGTCTACTACCGTGTTGTTGATGGCACCACCAATCAGATCGGCACACCTTACAGCGTTCTGAAGGACGATCAGGTCACTGTTAAGGGTTCTGTTACCAAGGAGCAGATGAACGCTCTGGATGCAGAAGGCGCTGTAAAGCCCACCCTGACGATCACGGCCTACGCCTCTCAGCTCCATAAGAACGCTACTGAGACCTTTAGCGCTTCTGAGGCTTGGAACAACATCGCAAACAAGTAACCCTCTGCGCGCGGGCGCAGACAAGATACCAAATACTTATTTAATGAGACTGAGTACATGAAGAAGAAACTGACCGCGATTTTCCTGTGCGTCGCACTGGTCGCAATCGCCATCGTAGGCGCATCTCTGGCCTACTTCACCGACACCGATCAAGCCACCAACACGTTTGCAGTCGGAAATGTAAAAATCGAGTTGATCGAGCAGCAGCGCGGCGAGAACGGCCTTGTGCCTTTTGAGCAGAACAAGAAGCTGTACCCAATCGTCGGCTCTGCCCAAGGCGATAAGGACGAGTATGGTATGCCTATTGCCAAGAACTATGTGGACAAGATGGTCACCATCAAGAACACCGGTTCTGAGAAGGCTTATATCCGTGCCTACTTTGCCATCCCCTCCGCGCTTGACGATGGCTATGAAACCTTCAATGCCGGCATGAACGTTCTGCACTTCAATTTTGGCAACAAGGTCGTTGACGGCAATGTTATCTCTACTTATGACGTTGAATGGAACTGGAAGCATGGTAACAAGTGGAATTACTTCGAGACTACCATCGACGACATCAAGTACAATGTCTACTTCGCGGATTACTATCAGCCTGTTGACGCCAATGCCACTACCGAGCAGTTCGTGCAGGGCGTTTACCTTGATAAGACCTTCGACATCAAGGACGGCAAGTGCTACGCCTTTGGCAAGGAAGTTACTCTGGACGATGGTTGGGATTGGAACAGCGTTTCCTGCCCCGTGTTCGCCATTGCCTGCCAGGCCGAGGGCTTTGACAATGCTGCCGCCGCTATGGAGGCCGCTTTCGGTGCCAACTACAATCCCTGGGGTACTCCCGCTTCCAACTGGCAGTAATCTAATTTAGCACAGCTTTGCAATTGGCTGTGCTATTCCCCTCCACCTATGTGGTCTGTACCCTTCGGGGTACAGGCCATATGAGAGCACCCGGCAAGACCGGATGTTCTCATATGGTCTGACAAGACCATGCAACTTCGTTATCAAATCCCGGAGCGGAGGTTTGCAAATACAGCTTGAGAGGAGTAAGGACTATGAAGCGAATAATTTTGATTCTGTCGGTGCTGGCCATCTGCATTGCCACGCTCGCCGCCGGAACCATTGCGTTCTTTACCGCAGAAGGTAAGGCGCACAATGTCATCACCACCGGCGGCGTAGAGATCGCAGTGCAGGAATGGGCGGATGACGAAAAAACCAAGCCCTTTGAAAACCTGAGCGGAGTGATGCCCAACACCACCGTCACCAAGATCGCGGAGGTGAAAAACACCGGAGCGTCCGACGCATGGGTACGGGTAAAAGTGGAGAAGAACATCAAGCTTCAGGGCGAGGGTACGCCGGATACCGGGCTGGTGGAGCTGACGCTCAACACCACCGACTGGACGGAAAAAGACGGCTACTATTACTATAAGGAAGCCTTAAAGCCCGGAGAAGTCACCGCGCCCATCTTCACCGCTGTAACATTCAAGCCCGAAATGGGCAACGAGTACCAGAACGCCACGGCAACGGTGGATGTTTCCGCCCAGGCCGTGCAGACCGCCAACAACGGCGATACCGTTATGGACGCCAAGGGTTGGCCCAATTCGTAAGGAGGCAGCGCTATGAAGAACAAAAAAGGATTCGCACTGATTATCAGCCTTGCGCTGGTGATCGCTGTCGTGCTTCCCGGCACGCTGGCGCTTTCTACCGATCAGGCCGCTACAAACGGCGAGCTTACGGTCGCGGAAGAAACCCCGACTCCCACGCCGGAGGTAACGGAAACGCCAACACCCACGGAGGAGCCCAAGCCGACGGAGAGCCCCGTGCCCTCCGAAACCGAGAAGCCTTCCGAGACGGAAAAGCCTGCGGAAACGGAGAAGCCTGCCGAGACTGAGGCTCCCAAGGAATGCACCTGCGGCGCAGCCGAGGGCGAGGCGCATAAGGAGGGCTGCCCGCTGTATGTGAAGCCCGTATCCGATGCTTCCAAGCATATCGATACCTGCACAGAGGGCTGCACCGGCGAGGATTGCAAATGTCCCTGCCACCTGTTTGACCGGCTTATGGCCTGCCAAACGCTGGAGGAGATCGAGGCTATTATCAAGGCAACCCCGGAGGATGTACTGAAGTCTTTGTCGGAGGAGCAGGTCGCACAGGTGGAGGCGTACATGGATAAGCTGATGCCCGCGCCCTTGCCCGCCATCGTTATTGAAGAATCCGAACCTCCCGTGGAGAGTGAGATTTACCGTCCTACGGTGAACTATACCAATGTTGCGCCCTTTGGCGAACCCGTCACCGGCGGCAATTAAGGAGGCAGAGAATGAAATAGACGAAGATTCTATCGCTGCTTTTGTGCCTGTCCCTTTTCTGTGCGCTGATCGTGCCCGGCACGAGAGCCTATGCGGACAATGCGCCCGACAGTGGCATGAAGATCAGCAAGACGGCTACTGCCAACAATGACGGTTCCTACACCATCACGCTGGAAGCCTTCGCCACCGGCTCTAAGGTCATTACGGAGCAGAAAACGGATATCCCCACTGATATTGTTCTTGTTATCGACCAGTCCGGCTCGATGAAAGACCCGATAGGTGGCTATACATATACGGCATACCGGAAAGGTAGTGGATGGAACGGTCGCAACTATCATAATGAGGAGTATTATCCGCTTAGGCACAATGGCGGCAGCGAGAACCTGTGGCACAAGCTGAATAATAACGAGTATATTGCCGTTTCCGTAGAACAGAAGATGGTATATACCGCTATTTCCGGCTGGAGCAACAGGAAATACTATGATAATCAAAACAGCCTGTACTGTCTGGTTTCAGGAGAGTATAAGTCCGTCACAGTGAAGAGAGAAGGACATCTTTTTTCCGCTGATGAATACTGGTACACGGTGGATGGTCAGCAAATCCTCTATACGACCGGAGACGATAGCATTCCAAACTTTGGGCAATATGCGTCCGTAAAGAAGTACATCTATTCATATACTCTGAATGGAGCCACAACGGTTATAGAAGAGTCGTTTGGGGATGGGAGCAGTCCTGACACGCAGTTTTATCGCAGGGATTATAGTAGTAGTGCTGGCGATACGAGGCTGAATGCTCTAAAGAATGCAGCAACTACATTCGCCAATGCCGTTGCTACGAAGGCAGCAGGTGAGGATGGCGACATCAATGCCCCTGCCGATAATGTCAATCACCGCATTGCGGTGGTAGGCTTTGCGAGTGGACAACGCTATAACGGCACCAATTATAATTACAACAACACAGAAGTTTTTGTAGGTAGCAATCAATATAGATACGGAACTGCTGCACAAGGGCAATATGGGAACGCCTTTCAGAATATGAACACCTCCACGGGAGTTGGCAATGTTAGTGCTTCCATCGAAGCTCTTTCTGCGGATGGCGGAACGCTTACAAATCTTGGACTGGAGATGGGTAACGGGATTTTCGGTGCAAACCCCATAGCGGAGGGAGAAAAACGGAATCGTGTCGTAATCGTATTTTCAGATGGTGTTCCTGGTTGGAGCGGTTATGATTCCGATACGGCGAATAGTGCGATTACTCAGGCTGGGACTGCAAAAAACACCTATGGAGCAACAGTATACACCATTGGCATATTCCCCGGCGCGGACGCGACCAGCGCAGGCAATCAGAACGGAAACGAAACAGAGAAGGCCAACTGGTTCATGCAACGTGTGTCTTCCAACACGCAGTATCCGCAGTCTCCCAGTTATTATCTTTCCGCTGCGGATGCTGGAACACTGAACAGCATCTTCCAGCAAATTTCCAACCAGATCGAGACGGGCGGTGCTGAGACCACGCTGGGCAGTGAGACAGTTGTGAAGGACATTATTTCTCCGTACTTCACGCTGCCTGCCGGAACGACGGCAAGCGGCATTCGGATCGACACCTATGCCTGCACCGGGAAGGACGGAAATACCTACACATGGAGCGGCACCAGCGGCGGCCCCGGCGGCGCGACTGCCACGGTCGACGGCGACCAGGTCAGCGTAACCGGCTTTGACTTCTCCGAAAACTGGTGCGGCACCGAAACGGATGCGCAGGGCAATTCCACCGTTCGCGGCAATAAACTGGTTATTTCTTTTGAGGTATCACCCAAGAGCGGTTTCCTGGGCGGCAACGAGGTTATCACCAATGCAAGCGCGGGTATCTACGAGAACGGCTCCGCGCAGACCCCTGTTATGACCTTCGAGCAGCCCAAAGTCAATGTTCCCATTCAGGATGTGACCGTCACGGCCACTGACAAGAACGTCTATCTCAAGGGCGAAGTCACCGCCGATCAGCTCAAGGATGGCTCTGAAATCAGCGTTGGCGATGTAAAGCTTGATCTCAGCAAGGCAACCGACACTGATAAGCCTTACGGCCTTGATCCCTGGCAGACCGAATACGTCGATATCACCGTTACGGTCAAGGACAAGGACGGCAATGTCATTTCTGACAAGCTTGAAAACCTGACCGAAGATACGACCTATACCGTCGAAGTTACCGTAGCGCCCAAGACCGTGGGTACTTCTACCCCCGCTAATGGTGACGCGGCAACCGCGAAAACCGGCGCCAACGACCCTGCCGCTAACATCTACGTTTTCAAGCCGGAGTTGACGTTCAAGGATTCCAGCGCTTACTACGGCGAGAGCGTCCCCACAAACAACGATTACAGCAGCAATAAGGTAGGTTTGGAAACGTGGAAGCACGGTGATACCGCATCGACAGATGCAGGCGTAACCATGCTCGGCACAAAGCCGACGCTGGATATCAGCTACACGCCGGATGAAAGCAAGCTCGAAAGCGGCAAGTACACCAAGCAGGATGTTCCGGTTGCGGCTACGGTCAAAATCGGCACAGAAAATGTGAATGAGCATACCACGTTCGTGCATCAGGATTGCACCACCGCCTGCGGTTGGGAGACCCCAGCAACGCCCGGTGCTCCCGCGTTCCTGATCCACATCCAGACCTGCACGCTGAACATTACCAAGCAGGGCGGCGCGGCTGACGAGTCCTATGTGTTCGATGTTTTCAAGGACGGCGTGAAGTATTCCGAAGTGACCGTCTGGGGCAACGGCACCGAAACCCTCGTCGAACTGCCCATCGGTACTTACACCATCAGCGAAAACACCGGCTGGAGCTGGCGCTATTCTGCCAATAACGGCGGCAGCGCTGCGCTGACGGCACAGAATCCCACCGGCAGCATCGCCTGCACCAACACGAAGAACAACAATCAGTGGCTGAACGGCTTCAGCGAGGTTGTTCGTAACATCTTCGGCACGAATCACTAAGAAAGGAGGGAATGAAGATGTATAAAGGCAGATATGAAGGCAAGCACCGCAAGGCAACGGCAGCTCCGGTACATGGAAAAACGCTCCGGACTGGCCGCCTAACGACCATGGTAATTGCGACCGTACTCCTTCTTGCGCTGGCCATCGGCGGCACGCTTGCATGGCTGAGCACAAAAGACGCTCCGATTCAGAACAAATTCCTTCCCACCAAGGTTACTTGCGAAGTGACGGAGAGGTTTGACGGCAGCACGGGCGTGAAATCCAACGTCAACGTGAAGAATACCGGCACGATCAATGCCTTTATCCGCGTCAAGCTGGTGACTTATCGCACAAGCGATCAGGGGCAGCACATTGGCGGCACCGCATCCCTCCCCACCTTTACGCTGGGCACAGGCTGGGTGAAGTATGGCGATTATTACTACTACACAAAACCCGTCGCACCGACGGCGAAGCCTGAGGCCAATCTGATCGACAGCATGACGCTGACTGGTTCCTATGAAGACGCAGACGGTGGCAAGCAGGCGATTGATGTTATGGCCGAAGCCATCCAGAGCGTTCCGGAAGCTGCCGTTAAGGCTGCTTGGGGTGCAGGCTTCTCAATCGACGAAAACGGCAATCTGGTCGTTCCGACTGGTAACTAAGGGGGTGGAAATCATGAAAAAGTCATTCAAAGCAATCACATCCCTTGTGCTGATGCTGCTCGTGGTGATGAGCATGTCGGTAACGGCCTTTGCAGCGTCTCCCTCCATTACGTTTGAAGGCTTCTCAAAGGGTTTTGATTTCCAGCCTGGCAGCGAATACACGGAGACCGATCTGTTCAACAACTTTAAGAACGTTATGCCCGGTGATACCGTAACGGAGACCATCACCTTCACCAACTCTGCGACCGACTGCGACTTCGTGAATCTCTACATGAGAGCCGAGGCGCACGACGAAACGGATAATCCCCTTACCTACAGCGAGACGTTTGAAAACACGGACGGCAAGGATCAGGCCAATATTCCGGGGCAGCGCGACGAAACCGTTGCTACCATGACGGATTTTCTGTCCAAGCTCTCCATGAAGGTCTGGAACGGCACAGAGCTGATCTATGACGCTTCTCCTGACCAGCTGGATGGACTGAAAAGCAATAAGCTACTCGGCACCTTCCGCACCGGCGAAACGGCCACTCTGAAAGTGGAGCTGGCCGTTCCCGCTGACCTTGGCAACGAATACGCCAACCGCGTGGGTGAGGTGGACTGGATTTTCCATGTGGAAGCCTATCAGGAAAGCCAGCTCACCGTCCGTAAGATTTGGTCGGACGGCAACAGCAATCACCCCAATGACAGCGTGACCGTCAACCTGCTCCGGGACGGCAAGGTGGAAAAATCCGAGGTTCTGAATGCCAAAAACGGCTGGACATACACCTTTGACAAGCTGGTAGAGGGCCATGTCTGGACGGTCGAGGAAGCCCGCGTACCCAGCGGATACACGGTGAGCTACAAGACAGAGGGCAATACCACGATCATCACCAACACCAAGGATACACCCACTCCGCCTCCTACGCCGCCCACACCCAGCGAGCCTCTGGATATCACGGTGCGGAAGGTCTGGAGCAACGATAATCTCAAGGAACGTCCCGATTCCGTAACTGTTACGCTCTACAACGGCGATGTGGCGTATGATTCCGTCCGCCTTGGCGCATGGAACAACTGGAGCTATTCATGGAAAGACCTGAATGCATACGGCAACTGGCAGGTCATTGAAACGAATATCCCCAGGGGCTACACACCATATTACAGCGTCAATAACGGCGTTGTGACCATTACCAACAGCCGCACACTGATTCAGACCGGTCAGCTCAACTGGCCCATCTGGGTGCTTGGCGGCGCGGGACTTGTCCTGATTCTCGGCGGGGCGGTCGTGCTGGGTAAGAAGAAACGGAAAAATGCCTAAGAAAACGGGCATTGCCATGTTAGCAGTGGGAGCAGTGCTGATCCTTTCGGCACTGCTCCTTTTCTTCCATAACCGTCAGGAGGACGTACAAGCCGGGCAGGAAGCCGAGAGCCTGCTGGCAAACGTCGAGGCGGTGATCGACGCACAGGCGACCCGCGAGCCAACGCCGGCCGGGACGGAAATACCCGGAACCACGCCCACGTCCTCCACCACACCCCTTGACCCGGAAATGCCGGTAGTCGAGCTGGACGGCTATGCGTATGTGGGGTATGTGGAAATACCCGCGCTGGAATTGAAGCTGCCGGTCATGTCGGAATGGGACTATAACCGCTTGAAGATCGCTCCATGCCGCCAGTTCGGTTCCTCCCGGACGGATGATCTGGTCATTGCCGCCCATAACTACCAGAACCACTTTGGACGGCTGAAGGACTTGCAGACGGGCAATGCCGTGATCTTTACGGATATGGAGGGCGTAATCAATACCTACTCCATTGAAAAGATCGAGACGCTGAACCCCAGCGAGGTGGACGCCGTACAGAACAGCGGCTATGATCTCGTTCTCTATACCTGCACCAAGGGCGGCAGGACGCGCGTGACCGTGTTCTGCAACCGGATCAAGATAATCTCTCCTTCTCCAGCCCCAACGCAGATGGAAAAGTGAGGGCGAGTATGGCAGACAATATCAACATGCGCAAACAGAGCGACTGGCGCACGAAAGCAAGCGGCTCCCGAAGAAAGCAGATGGAGCGCTGCGTCCTGTGCTGGCGTTTGACCAACGTTCCGAAAAACACGCCGATCTCCAAGCGAAAATATTACGTTCAAGGACAGGGGCAGCTCTGTGAAAACTGCTACTATGAGCTTTTCAAGCAGGGCGTATTCTCCGGCGAGGATAATATGAATACATGAAATCAGAAGAAAATGGGCTGAAAAAAGGTCAGCGCTTCGGGCGCTGGACATTACTGGACAAGGTTGTCACTACGGCACAAGGCGAAAAGAAACATCTCTGCCGCTGTGACTGCGGCACGGAACGATATGTGCTGGAGCGCTCCCTCAAAAGCGGAGGTTCCCTCAGCTGCGGCTGCCTGCGGCGAGAACGGGCGCAGCAGGCAACGGCATACGACCTGCTTGGCAAGACCTTTGGCGAATTGAGGGTTGTGGGCAAAAGCCGAAAGCGCACCAGGATGGGAGCGTACTGGACATGTCTGTGCAGCTGCGGTTACACCTGTGAAGCAACGGCCAGCGAGCTGGTATCCGGGCGTAAAACAAATTGCGGCTGCAAAAATGTGAAAAACTATGCTTCTTCTGACATTACCGGGCAACGCTTTGGACGGTTGACTGCGCAATACTCCTCAAAAAAGCGCGATGCAAAGGGCTTCGTAATCTGGCATTGCCACTGTGACTGCGGCAATGAAACCGATATTTCCTACAACAACCTGATGTATTGCGGACAGCAGAGCTGCGGCTGTAAGAAACGGGAACACGATAAGGCGTTAGCCGGTTTTCTCACTCATGTGGATGGCACCAGCATTGATGCATGGAAAAGTAATACGATTCCGAAAAACAACACAACCGGCGTTCGCGGCGTTTACTTTATTCAGGGCCGGTATGTAGCCAAACTGGTATTTCAGAAGAAGCAGCATTTCCTTGGTACCTATAAGACACTGGCCGAGGCCGCAGAGGTCAGGCGGAAGGCCGATGCTCTTTTGGGCAACGAGTTGGTGCGCTTCTATGAGAAATGGTCTAAAAAGGCGGCTGCTGACCCGCAATGGGCAAAAGGAAATCCCATAAAATTCCACGTCAGCAAGACAGAAAACGGCGAACTGACTGTAAATCTTCAACCGGAGATGAGAACAGAGCCAAGTGAAGCTACGCAGGCAATTTGAGGTACTCGAATGAAACCGGAATATTCTCTTAAACACCTCTGTGAGCAACAGGACAGAATGTATCTCCTGCAAGAGTGGGACTGGAACAAAAATGCCCCGCTGACGCCGGATACCATACATAAGGGCAGTCATCAGAAGGTGTGGTGGAGATGCGACGCTGGACATTCATGGCAGGCACAGGTGCGAAGCAGGTCGGACGGTTCAAAATGCCCATACTGCACAGGGCGTGTTCTGTGGGTTGGCAGAAACGACCTTGCCACGGTAAATCCTGCGTTGGCTGCACAGTGGGATATGGAAAAGAACGGCGAATTGAAGCCCACCGAAGTACTGGCCGGAAGCGGAAAATATGTCTGGTGGAAATGTGAGAATGGACATTCGTGGCATGCGAGTATCCTGAGCCGGAACAGAGGTGCTGGGTGTCCAATTTGTAGCGGGAAAACTGCCGTGTCTGGCGAGAATGACCTGTCCACCCTCTTTCCTGATCTCGCTGTGGAGTGGGATGCTGAACGCAACGGCAGCTTGAGACCGGATAACGTAACGCCTTACAGCAACAAAAAGGTCTGGTGGCGATGTGCGCTTGGACATGAATGGCAGGCAGTAATTGCATCCAGAGCTGTGGAACGCTCCGCCTGCCCATATTGTACGGGCAGGCGCGTTCTGGCCGGTTTCAATGATCTTGCTACGCTTCATCCGAAAATCGCCGCGCAATGGGATAGCACGCTGAACAGCGGTCTGACTCCAGAAATGGTAACGCCGGGAAGTCACAAGCGGGTATGGTGGAAATGCGCTGAAGGGCATGTTTGGAAAACGGCCATCTACTCCCGAACCGGAAAGCAGAAATGTGGATGTCCCGTATGCGCCGGAAAAGCAACACGACAATTCAAATATGAGTAGCATTAGGCCAACCACTTACTCAGGTTTCTCCGGCTTCATTATTCACACCAACTGATACAGTTGAATATTTCAGAAGGACTCTCATTGCGGACTATATGCCCCAATCGAGAGTCCTTTTTCTATTACATTATAAATCCAATATCTCCGCATATGATAGCATCTATAAAACCATACATTTGCACAAACAAGGGCTATATTCAAACGAGAATAGCGCCTGTATGGGCTAAAATATAATATGTGGAGGTGAAGTGATGACAGACAAGGAGTTCTCCCTGAGACTGGCCAAATTGAGAACGCAAAAGGGCGTTTCGGCTCGTGACATGAGCCTTTCAATGGGTCAGAATCCGGGTTATATCAACAATATTGAGACCGGGAAGTCTATGCCGTCGTTAAGTGGCTTCTTCTACATCTGCGATTATCTTGATATAACCGCAAGGGACTTCTTTGACGATGGGAATGAATATCCCGAACAGCTCAGAGCCGTTTTTCAGGATATGCAGAAACTGAGTCCTGAACAGCTACAGAATATTCATGCCATCGTAAAGGGGCTGCTCCGATAGGCACACGCCATTCTGTCACCGATACAGCCAAAAGATCATGAAATCCGCACAGCCATGTCAGCCTTATTATTTGCTTGGACGGCGCGCCTCTGCGCTACCGGCGGTTTGCTGTGCAAGATCAGGCCAGTGCATGAAATTGGACAGCTTTATCGCAGAGCGGAATAGACCCTACGCATGGAGGCGTACCCTTACGGACAAATAATAGCGCAGCACTACCGGCGGTAGATGCTGCGAAAGAAGGCTGCTTGATTGGAGAATCAGGCAGTTTTTTTGATTTGTAGAAAGGAGCGCAGCCATGAACAGCACAGAGAACAACAATCGCGCAGCGTCCCAAGATTTCCAGACAGCACTTGGACTTCTGGAAGAACGGCTGCGCAGCTTAGAAGATTCAGAAGATATCATCAACGGCCTGCTGCAAGGCGCAGCGGAGTTTTACGGTGCGGCCAGAGCTTCCGTTGTGGAAGCGGACTGGGATTTGAAAATTGGTCTGCTTACCTATGAATGGTGTGCAGAGGGTGTAGAGCACCAGAAGGACATGCTCCAGTATCTTGCCGTAGAGAGCTTCCCGCGATGGTGTGAATTTCTGTCGCTGAACTGGCCTATTGTCATACCGGATATGGAAGCAATCAAAGATACATACCCGGATGAATATCAATTCTTCCAGCACTACGGTGTGAAATCCGTACTGGCAGCGCCGTTCTCCAAACGCATCAATCAGGGGTATATCGCGGTAGACGACCCGACACGCTTTCAGGATGATCCGACATTCCTGTTCATCATCTCCTATGCGGTCGTTGTGGAGCTGAATGAAATCAAGCTGAGCCAGTCCATTGCAGCGGCACAGCGGGCGTCAAAGTACAGCGACCGCGACGTCTATGTGAACTGCCTTGGTGATTTGGAGATCAGGAACGCGAAAGGCACGCTTACGGAAGAAGATATCTCTTCCGATCTTTGCTTGAACCTCTTTGCCCTTATTATCACGAATATGAAACGGGCATTAAAGATCGAGCGATTGGCGGAAGCGCTCTGGCCGGGTGATGTGATGGACAATCCGTATCGTTCCGTCAGCAATATTGCCTACCGTCTCCGACGTATTCTAAGCATTATTGATCTAGAAGATTTGATCATTGGCCGTCATGGAACGTTTGTCATCAATCCAGAGTATAACGTCTATACAGATTTTGATCGTTTTGAGGATAACTGCCGTCGTATGGAAGCGGAGGCAAATCCAAAGGCGCAATCCGAGCTTTATCAGGGAGCCGTCGAATTATATCGCGGTGATTTGTTTTCTAAAATCTCCTATCAGCATTGGCTGATGCCTAAAACGGCATATTATCACAACATCTTTCTTCGGATTATCAAGTGTTACATTGAGCGCAAGATGGAACAGGGAGCTTATTGTGCGGCGCACCGTGCGGTGGTTGATGCGATGAGCCTTGATCCTTATGACAGCGAGTTGAACACCGACATGATTCTTATCATGTACCATAGAGGCGGCGCTGAGCTGGCAAAAAGCTTCCTGCAAACTGCGAAAGCCTACATAAGCGAAGAACAGATCGAATCTGCGCAGCAATTATGGGAGAGAACATAAAGCGCCCGTGCGTCTCCCGTGCGGCGCTGGTGAGGGTGCTCGTGCGGCTTTTTTGCGGCAAAACTGCTGCAAAAATAAGGCTGAAATAAGGCTCTGGCTGAGATTACCCGTCTGGTATGATCCCATTACCGGCTGAACAAGCCGGAATGGAACCGGACGGGTGATCTTTATGGGCGGCTGTATGCCGGCAGGGGCATGGCTCCTGCCGGGACTCTTATTTTCATTTTTACGGAGCGCGGTTGTAAGCGCCCCGTATGCTCTGCGGCCTCTTCCGGATGCGCCGCCCCACCACAACTTCATATCGCCCCATTCTGCCCGCAGCAATCATGCTGCGGGCTTTTCTGCGCCTTTAGGGCTTCATTGCCGTTCTCCGCCTCCGTGGATTTGAAATTCCCACATTTCAAATTCACGGAGGTTTTTATGTATTACAACACGAAGGCCAGCGGAGCGCGGATTCGTGAGCTGCGCCTAGCGAAGAAACTCGACCAGATAGAATTGGCTGAACTGCTGAATGTCTCCCACGGCTACATCAGCCGCATCGAATCCGGTAAAAAGGGCTGCTCTGTCGATTTGCTGATTCAGCTCTCTGAGATATTTGGGACGTCTCTGGATTACCTGATTCTGGGCAAGTGCCACGACGTTCTGGATGCTGCCCATCTGAAAGAAAACATACAGCATCTGATTGAAGACTTGGAGCACTTCCAAGCAAAGTTATAGGCCGTGTTCCCATTGGTGTTAGTGATGTTCCCAATGGTACGTTCCATTCAGAGTGCAGATTTCTTAAAATAGAATCACAGCGAAAGCTGACTGTTCCTTGAAAAGTTCATAGTCATTCATCAGGTACATTCCTGCATATGTGCGAGAGCACAAGCCAGCACAGCGGTGCGCCACGACCTTCACGAGCGCGGACAACATTCAATCAGCGCAGCTTTCGTGAACGAGCGATAAAACCGACTGCAAAAATCGGGTGGTTCCCAATCCGGCCATGACCGTATGCAGGGCTAACGATACTTCTGTCCAGCCACAGCTTCTTCACGCAATGGGGGCAGCTCGGAGCGATCCTCGGAGGGGTTCAAATCCCATGGAGCGGTGCAACCAGCCGCCGCCTGATGATTTCCCACGGCTCTGGGGTGTCGAGGACAAATTAGGGCTGTACATACCAAAACAGAAAGGAGTCCTTGCCCTTGAAGGAGAACTGGACATATCGCCGCGGCGATATCTATCTGGCGAACTTAAATCCCTATATCGGCTCAGAACAGGGCGGCACACGCCCTGTTCTTCTGCTGCAAAACAACACTGGCAACTTCTATTGCCCGACCCTCATTGTAGCCCCTCTGACCGCCCGCAGAGGCAAGAAACCACATCAGCCCACGCACTATCTGCTTTCCTCCGTGAAGGGCATGGACGGTGCATCCGTCGTTCTTCTGGAGCAGATCAAAACCATCGACAAACGCCGCGTGGTGCGCTATATCGGGCGCGTCAACCGCAAACAGATGGACGGCGTCAATGAAGCCCTCCAAATCAGCCTCGGCCTCTATATCCCGGAAGAAATGGAGGCTCCGTAATGAAGTTCACGCTGCCGGTTACACCGGAATCATACATTTCTTTATCCAGTCATAACCATGAAATAACCCAGGCAAGGAGGTATGGCATGGACGCATATACGGCATCCGACATAGATATTCGCGCCGTTGACCCTGCGGCGCTGGTGGACATCCGCGACGTGAAGGTCAACACGGCGCTTCCCAAGCGGGAGCGTATTCTGGATTTCATCCGTCAGATCGGCAATCCCTACTGCTACCGGCACGGAAAATATGTGGTCAGGGTCAGCTTTGCCGATACGGATATTTCGTTGGAGGACAGACTGGAAGCATATATCCGCACGAAGGGCTGACCCCGCGACATCCTCGACAGTTATGCACTATGCAGGTACAATTTTGGAGGAAAGGAGCTGGCAATATGCAAAACAGCAAGGAAACAAAAATCTGGAACGCCACGCTTTACCTCCGATTGTCGAGGGACGACGGGGATAAAGAGGAGTCCAACAGCATTATCGGACAGCGGGAGCTGCTGCGGAATTTCATCCGAACCCGCCCGGAGCTTCGGGAATATGCCGTCAGGATCGACGACGGCTTCACAGGTTCCAATTTCGAGCGTCCGAGCTTCAAGAAGATGCTGGAGGACGTAAAGGCGGGGCGTACTAACTGCATCATTGTAAAAGACCTATCGCGCTTTGGCCGAAATTATCTGGACGCAGGCGAGTACATTGAGAAGATATTTCCCTTTTTAGGCGTGCGGTTCATCGCCGTCAACGACAACTATGACAGCTTTGGTGGGAAAAACGCTTCGGACGAGCTTATCATTCCGTTCAAGAATCTCATAAACGAAGCCTACTGCCGGGATATTTCCGTGAAAGTCCGCACCCAGCTTGAGGTCAAGCGCAAAAGCGGCCAGTACATCGGCGCATTTGCCGTGTATGGCTATCTGAAGGACGACGCAGATAAAAACCATCTGATCGTAGACGAATATGCTGCAGATATCGTGCGGGACATCTTTTCGTGGAAGCTGGAGGGCATGAGTCCGCAGGACATTGCCGCCCGCCTGAACCGCAACGGGGTGCTCTCGCCTATGGAATACAAGAAATCTCTCGGCATGAAATTCGCCACTTCCTTCAAGGCGAACCCACAGGCGTTATGGTCGGCCAATGCGGTGCTTCGTATCCTGAAAAATCCGGTCTATACCGGCGTGCTCATTCAGGGCAAGGAGACCACCCCAAGCTACAAGGTGCGAAAGCGTGTCACAAAGCCGGAAAATGAATGGGCGGTCGTTCCGGATACACACGAGGCTATCATTGAACGCCGGGACTTTGACAGCGTGCAAAAAGCGCTCTCACTGGATACCCGCCGCAGCCCCGGCGACAGCGCCGTCCAGCTTTTTAGCGGCATGGTGTTCTGCGGCGAGTGTGGTGCAAGCATGGTGCGCAAAACTATCCCCTCCGGCAATAAAAAATATGTCTACTATGTCTGTGCGGCGCACAAGCAGGATAAATCCTGTTCTCCCCACCGGATGCGTGACGAGGCACTTGCAGATATCGTGCTGGAAACGCTCCGGCAGTATATCCTGGATGTGGTAGACCTGGACGATATTCTTGCCATGACGGACACCGCCCCTTTGAGAACCGCAGAAGCTCAGAAGGTACAGCGTCAGCTTGACAAGAAGCGCTCGGAATATGAGCGGCTTCAGAAGCTGCTCATGTCGCTGTATGAAAATCTTGCAGACGGCATTATCGACCGGGACGAATACGCGAGGCTCAAGCAGAACTACGCAGGGCGCTGCGCCGAGTGCGAAAAGCAGATGGAAACCTTGCAGGAGACCATCACGCAGATCAAAGAGCACGGCGGCGAACACCGGGAGTGGATGGCGCAGTTTCGGGAGCATTTGAACATTACGGAATTGGAGCGTAGCATCGTCGTGGCGCTGATCGACCGCATCCTTATTTATAAGGACAACCGCGTGGAAGTCCGCTTCCGCTTCGCGGATGAATTTGCGTGGCAGACGGATATCCTGCGCCGGTCACAAATCAGAGAGGTGGTATAAGTGGCAAGAACCAAACGAAAGACAAATCCGGTCATTCCGGCAGCGGAGGCTCCCGCACAGGCACAGAAGCAATACCGCGCTGCCGCCTATGCCCGCCTTTCCGTGGAAGACAGCGGCAAACCCGGCGCGGATACCATTGAGGGACAGAAAAACCTCCTGCTGCGGTTCGTCGAAAATGACCCGACGCTCACTCTGTATGGGCTGTTTTGCGATAACGGGCAGACCGGCACGGACTTCCAACGGCCTGAGTTTGAAAAGCTCATGGAAGCGGTCAGGCGCGGAGAGGTAGACTGCATCGTGGTCAAAGACCTATCACGTTTTGGCAGAAACTACAAGGAGACCGGCAACTATCTGGAGCGCATTTTTCCGTTTCTGGGCGTGCGCTTCATCGCCGTTAACGACGGCTTTGACACGCTTACTGCCCAGCGGGGCGCGGACGGTTATCTGGTTCCGCTGAAAAATCTGATCAACGAGGTCTACAGCAAGGACATTTCCAGGAAGTCCGGCTCGGCTCTGGCGGCAAAGCAGAAGAACGGCGATTTCATCGGCGCGTGGGCACCCTACGGCTATCGCAAATGCCCGGACGACCCACACAGGCTGGAACCGGATGAGGCAACGGCTCCCGTTGTCCGGCAGATATTCCGGTGGCGTGCCGAGGGCATTGGCGTCACGCAGATCGCAAGGCGGCTCAATGACGAGGGCATACCCTCACCCTCTGCCTATCTGTACAATACCGGCGCGTGCAAAACAGAAAAGTACAACGGCGTGATCTGGTACGTTCAGACGGTCAAAAACATCCTGTCCCGGCAGGTGTACATCGGGCACATGGTGCAGGGCACAAAGCGGCAGTCCTTTTATGAGAATCGTGGCCAGTACATGAAGCCCAAAGAGGAATGGATCGTCGTGGAAAATACCCACGAGCCGCTGATCGACCGGGAAACCTTTGGTAAGGTGCAGGCGCTTGCCCAGCGCAAAAAGGCAGAATACTTTGAAAACCTCGGCAGGTTCACGCATCTGAAAACCACTGAAAACATCCTCAAGGGGCTGGTCTACTGCGCCGACTGCAAGCGTCCGCTGGTGCGGTACAAGAATGTGAGCCATGAAAAAAAGCTGTGGTACACGTTCATCTGCCAGACGCATACCAACGACATCGCAAGCTGCCCCAAGAAGAATATCCAGGAGGATGTTTTGATCCCCATGATCCTGCAAGCCATCCAGACGCAGATTGCCCTCGCCGCTGATATGGAAGCGCTCATCCGCAGGGTAAACAGCTCTCCCAAATACAGAAAGCAGACTGCGACGCTGCAAGGCAGGCTGGACGCGGCGAAAAAAGCGCTTACGAGATACAACGGCTTATATGACAGCCTTTACCAGAACTATGTGGATAAGCTCATGACCGAGCAGGAGTATATGACGCTGAAACGCCGCTACAAGGCCGAGGCAGAAGAAGCGGAGCGGCTGATCGAAACGCTGACCCGCCAGCAGGCGGCAGAAGCGGCGCACACACCGGAGAACCCTTTCCTTGCGGCTTTCGGCAGCTTTCGGGATGCGGATACCCTGACCAGAGAAATGGCGCAGGCACTGATCCAGCGTGTGTATGTGGACGGAAACAGCAATATCGAGATCGTGTTCCGCTACCGGGACGAATACAAGGAACTCTGTACATATCTGGAAGGGAGGAACGTTGACGTATGAGAACGGCAATTTATCTTCGCATATCCAGCGAGGATGCGGATTTGAGAACCGGCGAAAAGGACGAATCCGAAAGCATATCCAACCAGCGCAGCCTCCTTCGGGAATATGTGTCCAGCCACGCAGACCTGTCCGATTCTGAAATGCTGGAATTTTGTGACGACGGCTGGAGTGGTACGAATTTTGAGCGTCCTGCGGTAAAGGAGCTTCTGGAGCAGGTCAGGCGTGGGCAAATCAACTGCATCCTGGTCAAAGACCTTTCCCGTTTTGGCCGTGATTACCTCACCGTGGGAGACTATATTTCCCGCGTGTTCCCGTTCCTCGGTGTGCGCTTCATTTCCGTCAACGACGGTTTTGACAGCAGCAACCCGCTGGACATTGATAGCCTCGATACCTCGTTTCGGACGCTGATCTATGACCTGTACAGCCGCGACCTCTCCCGCAGAGTCAAAAGCGCAAAGAAGGCCAGAGCCGAGCGCGGGGCATTTCTCAGTCCTTATGCGCCTTATGGATACGTCAAAGACCCGGAGGACAAAAATCATCTTCTGGTAGATGCCGAAGCCGCCGACGTAGTACGGCGCATCTTTCAAATGGCGGCGGACGGCGCAAAAACGTGGGAGATCGCGGCGGCGCTGAACGGTGACGGCGTAAGCTCTCCGAAAAACTACAAAGTCGAGGCAGGCTGCACAAGAGCGCCGTGGCGCAGTATTCAGGATGAAAACTTCTGGACGGCCAGTCTAATCGCAAAATTCCTGCGGGACGAACGCTATATTGGCAAGACAGTGTTCGGAAAACGGAGCCGGGACATTGTAGGCAGTACGCACACGGTTAAAACCTCCCGCAACGACTGGATCGTTGTTCCTGACAGACATGAAGCCATTGTGCCAGAGGCTCTGTTCGAGAAAGCACAGGCCGTTATGCGGGAATACCGGGAATATGAGGTGACTTCTGGCAGCGGCAATCCGCTGAAACGCAAGGTGATATGCGGCGTATGCGGCCACGCCATGCAGCGGGACAGCAGAAAGAACGGCTCCTACCGCTGCATCACCAAAAGGCTGAATACCGGCTTTGACTGTTCAGAGGATAGAATCCCGGAGGCCGATATTCTGGAAGCTGTGATAGACACCATACAGGTCTACGCCCAGTACGCGGTCAGCATAGATCGGCTCCTGCAAACAAGGCAGTCACAGCGGGTGCTTGACCGAAAACAGGCGCAGCGCCGCTTGCGGACGCTCCAGAGCCGGAAAGCCCAGCTTGACGAGCGGCTGCAAGACATCTATGAAAGGTTGGTAGAGGGTGAAATTTCCCGTGAGAGCTTTGCCGCGCAGAAGAAAGCCCTGACGGCGCAGGCGGAGGAAATCTCCCGCACGGTCTTGGAGCTGGAGCGAAAGATGAGCGGCAGCGACGACAATAGCAACGCCGTAATCGAGCATTTCAAAAGCTATGCCGGGATTACGGCGCTTACCAAAGAAATCTCCACTGATCTGCTGCACTCCGTCACCATCTACCCGGACGGGCGCATGAATATTCGGCTGAACCTTGCCGATGAGATCAAAGCTCTGATGGAAACCTTGCGCCGGGAATCCTGCACGGCGTGAATTTGTTAGTCCTTTCTGTACAGCAGCCGACGACGGCTGGTCAGGTACGAACTTTGCAAGACCGGCGTTCACGGAAATTATGGAACTGGCGGAAAAAGGACGCATCGACACCCTGATTGTAAAGGATCATTCCCGCTTGGGGCGTAACCGCCTGATCGTTGGACATCTTCTGGAAGAGGGCTTCGACAGTCTCGGCGTCCGCTACATCGCCATTATGGACAACATCGACACCGCCAAGGGCATCAGCGACCTTGTCCCGATGCAGGACTTATTCAATGAGTGGCACGCTAAGAACACCAGCCAGAAGGTACGCAATGTGTTCAAGAGCAAGGGAATGTCCGGCGCACCGCTGACCACCAACCCGCCCTTTGGGTACATAAAAGACCCGGAGAGCAGGAACGGGTGGATCGTGGACGAAGAAGCGTCAAAGACTGTGCGGCAGATTTTTGCTTGGTGCATAGACGGCCTCGGCCCCACGCAAATCGCCAAACGGCTGAAAGCTGCCAAGGTGCCGACGCCTACGGAGCATTGGGGCAATATCGGCCGGAATTGCAGCAAGCCGCCCGCTGTGCCCTACAACTGGTGCTCGGCCACTGTGGCGGACATCCTCGGCAAGCAGGAGTACTGCGGCGATACGGTGAATTTCCGCAGCACCACCAAGTCCTTCAAGAACAAAAAGAAAATCGAGCGTCCGCCGGAGGAATGGCAGATATTCAAGGATACGCATCCCGCCATCATCGACCGGGAAACCTTCGCCTTGGTGCAGGAGCTTCGCAAGCACCGCCGCAGGCCCACAAAAAGTGGCATCGTCAGTCCCTTTTCGGGTTTGCTGTACTGCGCTGATTGCGGAGAGAAGCTGTATTACAGTGTCACCAACAACTACAAACGGGAGCAGGCGTACTTCTTCTGCTCCTCCTACCGCAAGAACTCTGAGGTCTGCTCTGCCCACTATATCCGTGAGAAAGTGGTGGAGCAAATCGTCTTAGAGAGTATGCAGCGCATTCTCTTAAATGTGCAGGTGTTTGAAAAGGAGTTTGCCCGCAATCAGATGGACTGCTACACAGAGGACAAGAAGAAGCTGCTTGCCGCCAAGCGCCGGGAGCTGGGCAAAGTGAAGAAACGCATTGCGGAGATCGATACCCTGATTCAGAAGATCTACGAGGACAACGCCAGTGGAAAGCTGTCTGACGAGCGCTATGCCACCCTGTCCCTGTCCTATGAGGAGGAGCAGAAAACGCTGAAGGCCGCTGTGCCGGAAATGCAGTCTTTCTTGGAAACTGAGACAGATAAGACCGAGAGCTTGCAGCGGTTCATTCAGAAGGTCAAGCAAATCACGGAGCTGAAAGCCCTGACCCCGGAGCTGATCCACGAGTTCGTGGACAAAATCGTGGTGTATACGCCCAGATACCTTGATGGCAAGCGAGTACAGCTTTTGGACATCTATTACAGCGGCGTGGGCATTCTCCACGAGCTGACCCCGGAGGAGATGGAAGAAGCCTTCCAGCACCACCTCGCTGAGCGTAACAAAGAGAAAACGGCGTAACCACAGGGGTTACACCGTTTCCGAAAACTTATTAACCCGAGATACAAGAGCCGCCCCGGGGCACCTTCCTTACGGAGGGTGCCCCGAGGCCCGTCTCCTTTTGCTTTTTCACGCACTTTCCCCGCCATAAAAACTCAAGGTTGACTTTTGCGGAAAATACGCTAAGATGGAGGGTAGAACGGGCACCCAATTCTGTTAAAAGTGTGTAGGAGGTCACCTGATATGAAATTCTCCAGCAAGGTCCAGAAATGCGGCCTGTCCCCCATGCGGAAGTTCCATCCCTACGCCGTGGCGGCGGAGGCCAAGGGCAGAAAGATCTATCACCTGAACATCGGCCAGCCGGACATCGAGACCCCCAAGGCGTATTTCGAGGCCGTGCGGCATTTTGACCTGCCGGTGCTGGAGTATGCCCCCTCCCCCGGCATGCCGGTGCTCATCGACGCCATCCGGCATTACTATGACAAGCTGGACATGCACTTCGACGCCGGTGACATTCTCATCACCAACGGCGGCTCCGAGGCCCTGCAGATCGCCTTCAACTGCATTCTCGACGACGGCGACGAGATCCTCATTCCCGAGCCCTTCTATCCCAACTACAACACCATGGTGCGCACCTGCGGCGCGTCCATCCACCCCATTCCCACCAGCCCCCACGAAGGCTATCGCTATGCCGACCGGGCCCGCATCGAGGCCGAGATCAATGAGCACACCCGGGCCATCGTCTGCACCAACCCCGGCAACCCCACCGGCGTGGTGCTGACGCCGGAGGAAATGCGCATGCTGGTGGACGTGGCCAAGGAGCACGGCCTGTTCATCATCGGCGACGAGGCGTACCGGGAGTTTGTCTACGCCGGGGAGCCCTTGCAGTCCATGGGCCAGTTTGCGGACGCGGCGGAAAACGTCATCGTCATTGACACCGTGTCCAAGCGGTTCTCCGCCTGCGGCGCCCGCATCGGCTGCCTGATCACCCGGAACCGGGAGCTGATGGCCCACGCCATGAAGTATGCCCAGTGCCGCCTGTCGGTGCCCACCCTGGACCAGGTGGCCTCCGCCGCCCTGTACGACGTGGGCCCGGAGTATTTTGCCGCCGTGCGGGAGGAGTATAAGCGCCGCCGGGATACGGTGATGCAGAAGCTCCAGGCCATCCCCGGCGTCATCTGCGAGTGTCCCAAGGGGGCGTTCTACGTCATGGCCCACCTGCCGGTGGACGACGCCGACACCTTCCAGCGCTGGCTGCTGGAGGAGTTCGAGGACAACGGCGACACCGTGATGTTCGCTCCGGGCGAGCCCTTCTATGCCACCCCCGGCCGGGGCCGCAGCGAGATCCGCATCGCCTATGTGCTCAAGCAGGAGGACCTGGAGCGGGCCATGGACCTGCTGGCCCTGGGCATCCGGGCCTATAACGCAAGATAAAGCATCCCGATACGCAAAAAATCTGTTGCTGCGAGTCGGCCCACGGGCTGGCTCGCAGCAGCTTTAGCCATAGCAGCGCATGGCTTGTGCCGGTCCGGCATCTGTACAGCGCCGGGCATGCTCGGAGATCGCTTCCTGCTTCTCCAAGGCGCACTGCCGTGAGTCCGTCCGCAGGCGGCTGCGGTCCTGCATCGGCTGTCCGACCTCTTTACAGGCGGGCTTTTTTGTAGTATTCTGGGTCATAGTTGACGCCTCCCTATTGATAGATTCCGTTTCCGGATGTCATGAATTATACATTCGGCGGGAAGCGGCGGCTATGTGGAATGGACGGGAACTTTTGCGATATCTTTGTGAAGGTATCACAAAGGAGAACCAGAAGAAGGAGCAGCTATGGACTTGAGCCATTTTGACCGATATCCCACTGTGGAGGAGCTTCTGAGGCTCCCGAGCTTCAGCTGCAGTCGAGTCTGCGGCGGCCATGCAGGACTTGACCGCCTTGTGCGGGGAGTCAACCTGACAGATACGCCGGACTATTCCCGCTGGCTCTCTGCCGGTGAACTGCTTATCACCACCGGCTTTTCCATTGCCGGGGATCAGCAGGCCGTTGATGCTCTGCTGCCCACGGCGGAACGCTGCGGACTGTCCGGCGTCTGCATTAAGGCCGGCAGATATCTGCCGGATGTTATGCCTGCCGGGCTGGTGGAGGCGGCAGACCGGCTGTCCCTTCCGCTGATCGCGCTTCCGGCACAGGCGAGATTTTCGGACCTGGCCAGCGCCGTGTCCCAGGAGATTGCCCGGCGGCAGATTCCGGCCGAGCAGGAACGGAGAGAAGCGCTGTGCCTTGCCCAGCTGCTGAGCGCTCCGCTTTCCGACAGCGCCGCCCTGCAAACGGCTCGGGAGCTGGACATAAACCCCGAACAGCCACACATGATCCTGCGCCTGCACATCGAGGCAGCCGCATCGGAAAAACGCCGCCTGATGCACGAGGCGGTTCGCTGCTTCCGACAGGCAGGTGTCCAGGTCTGGGCCGCTGTGCTGGATGGAGAGCTGGTGATCCTGCTGGCGTGTGGGGATGATCCTGCCGCAGAGGAGAGATTTTCCCGTATAGCGAAGATATTCGCCGCCGGATGCCCGGAGAGAAGCTCCTGCGGCATCGGGCGGCCATATGCCGGAATCTGCGGGCTGCTCCGGGCCGATGACAGCGCCCGCACGGCGCTGCAAATGGCGCGTGCGCAGGGGATTTCCTGCCTGACGGATGACCCGGCAGGGGTGGTGCGGATGATTGGCAGCGATTCGCCGGAGGCGGCCATTGCCTCCTATGTCCGGGATCACCTGGCGCCGATTTTTTGCCAGGAGTCCGGGCGGCGGCGCGAACTGCTGGACACGCTGGAATGCTGGTTTGTCTGCTTCGGCAACCAGCGGCAGATGGCCCAGCTGATGCACCTGCACTACAACACGGTTGCCTATCGCCTGCATCAGCTGTGGGGCATACTTCCCGGCGGACAGCCCGAGGGCGATGCAAGACTGGCCCTGCAAACGGCGCTGTATCTTTACAGGCAGAGGCCGGATATCTGCAAGCGGTCATAATAAACCGTGCATAGCAGACAAATCAGGCTGCAGGGCTTTTGTCCTCAAAGAACGCACCGCCAGGTGCGTTCTTTTTTCACAGGCACATGCTCACCGGCCAGGCCAGCAGGACGGACACGGCGGCGTGGGCGGCCTTGGCCGCCAGATACGGCCCCATGGGCAGGTCCGTGCCGGACAGCACGGCGGCGGACTGCCCGTGGACCGACAGGCCGCCCCAGCCCAGCAGGCCCGCCGCCCACACGAAGCCCCGGCGGGTATGGGGCAGGGCCAGGATCCCCTGGGTCAGCTCCACCGCTCCCGACAGCACCGGGTGGCTCAAACCCGTGACCCGGCCCATTACCCGCAGCAGCACCAGAAAGAACACCACGAAGCCGCAGATGTACACCATGGTCCCGGCGGCGTCCCGCACGGCGGCGATCAGGGCCGGGACAAGGGGGGGACGGGCCGGGACAGAGCCGGGACGTTCCGACGGTTCCGCCGCCTGCCGGGGCAGGGCCAGGGCTATGACCAGCGCCGCCAGAATATGCACCCCCCACAGCAGCACCCCGGCCCGAAGGCTGCCGAAGCAGCCCAGCCCCGCCACCCCCAGGATAAACGCCGGGCCGCAGTTGTTGGAAAACAGCAGCAGGCGGCAGGCCTCCCGCCGGGAGATGCCGCCCCGGCGATACAGCTGGGCCACGGTGCGGGCCCCCACGGGATAGCTGCCCGTAAGACCCAGGAGAAAGGCCCTGGCTCCGGCCCGGCTGCACCCCAGCAGCCGGGCCAGAGGACCCAGAGCCGGGGACGCCCCGGCGTCCAGTGCCGTCAGCAGGCCCGACACCGCCAGAAATGGAAACAGCGCCGGGATCACCGACCCGGCGCACAGGGCCAGCCCATCCCGGACGGCCTGGGCTGCTTCCGCCGACCGGGCCAGCAGAAGCCCAAGAGCCGCCAGGCATCCCCAGGCCGCCAGCCTTCCCTTCATATCCCTCACCTCCATGGCCACTGTATGCGCCCCGGCGGTGGGACTTGCAAGTTTTTCCGGCGGCGCGCATAGGGTTTACGGAATCGGGAGAAAGGCGGTGGCGCGGCATGGACAGAGGGTGGCTGACCCGGGCGGGCCAGGCGGCTATGGAGCGGCTGGACCTGCCGGGGGATATCCCGGCGGGGGTGCCGCATATGGAGCTGATAGGCGAGCGGGAGTTTTTCATGTGCCGGCACCGGGGGGTGCTGTCCTACAGCACGGAAACCGTGGAGATCGGCGGCGGGAGCCTGACGGTGCGGGTGATCGGCACGGAGCTGCAGCTGGTGGCCATGACGGAGGAGGAGCTGCGGCTGCGGGGCCGCATCGCCGCGGTGGAGCTGCGGCCGGGAGGCGGCCATGTATAAGGCGGCGGTGAACTTCCTGCGGGGCCAGGTGCTGGTCCATATCGAAAGCGGCTGCCCGGAGCGGGTGGTGAACCTGTGCGCCGGGGCGGAGGTGCCCTTCTGGGACGTGCAGTGGCTCTCGCCGGTGGAGCTGACCCTGCGCACCACCCGGCGGGGACTGGCGCAGGTGCGCCGGGCGGCGGAGCAGGTGGGGGCCTCGGCCACGGTGCGGCGGGAGCAGGGGGCGCCCCTGCTGGCCCGGCGGCTGCGGCGGCGGTATGTACTGCTGGCGGCGGCGCTGCTGACGGTGCTGCTGGTGGTGGAGGGGAACTTCACCATCTGGGAATTTCAGGTCAGCGGCAACGAGACGGTGCCGGACGAGGCCGTCTTACGGGCATTGGAGGATTACGGCATCACCATCGGCACCCGGAGCCTGGACATCGACCAGAAGGACATGCGCAACCATGTGCTGCTGGAGCTGGAGGACGTGGTGTGGCTGGCGGTGAACGTCCGGGGCTGCGTGGCCCGGGTGCAGGTGGTGGAGCGGGTCCGGGGGCAGGACATGGTGGAGGACGGCCCGGCCAACGTGGTGGCCCGGCGGCCGGGGCTTGTGACCCGGGTGGAGGCCCTGGGAGGCCAGGCCGCCGTGGTCCCCGGGGACACTGTGACCCAGGGACAGCTGCTGATCTCCGGGGCGGTGGACCTGGACAACGGGGGGCTGCGGTGGCAGCACGGCATGGGCCGGGTGTGGGCCAGAACCTGGTACGAGCTGACGGCCCAGGTGCCCCTGACGGTGCGGCAGAGGGGGGTCCCCCTGTCCTCCCGGACCCGGTATGCCCTGGATATCGGCAAAAAGCGGATAAAATTATACGCAAAGGGTAGCACATTGGGGGGCGACTGTGATAAAATAACCCAGTATAGGCCCGTGTGCCTGCCCTGGGGCCTGCGCCTGCCCATCACGGTGGCGGCGGAGACGGTGACGGCCTATGGCCCGTCCACGGACGTTCCCCGCAGCACCCGGGAGGCCCGGGACGAGGGGGAGTCCCTGCTGCGCCGACAGCTGGAGGAGCTGCTGGGAGATACCGGCACGGCGGAGAACGTCCGCATCGACGCTGTGGAGCAGGGACAGTGGCTGCTGGTGACCCTGCGGGCGGAGTGCCTGGAGGAGATCGGCCGGGAGGTCCCGCTGACCAAGGAATAAATTTTTCAAGATACAAGGGGAGGAATGCCCAATGGAACAGCGCATCGGAATCGAGCGCATGGAGGAGGCCATCAATCTGTTTGGCTCCTTTGACGAAAATATCCGCCTGCTGGAATCGGAATTTCAGGTGACGGTGGTGAACCGGGGCGGCGAGCTGGTGATCTCCGGTGAGCCGGAGAACGTGATGCTGGCGGAGAAGGCGGTGCAGGCCCTGCTGACCCTGTCCGCCAAGGGCGAGAGCATCAGCGAGCAGCACGTGCGGTATGTGGTGGGCCTGTGCCGCAGCGGCCAGTCCGAGCGCATCGGGGAGCTGACCCAGGACGTGATCTGCATCACGTCCAAGGGCCGCCCCGTGAAGCCCAAGACCATCGGCCAGAAGCAGTATGTGGACGCCATCATGCAGGACACCGTCACCATCGGCGTGGGCCCTGCCGGCACCGGCAAAACCTATCTGGCAGTGGCGGCGGCGGTGGCCGCCTTCCGGGACAAGCAGGTCAACCGCATCATCCTGACCCGCCCCGCCGTGGAGGCCGGGGAGCGGCTGGGCTTCCTGCCCGGCGACCTGCAAAGCAAGGTGGACCCCTATCTGCGGCCTCTGTACGACGCCCTGTTCGATATGCTGGGGGCGGAGACGTATCAGAAATATCTGGAGCGGGGCAACATCGAGGTGGCCCCTCTGGCCTATATGCGGGGCCGGACCCTGGACGACAGCTTCATCATCCTGGACGAGGCCCAGAACACCAGTCGGGAGCAGATGAAGATGTTCCTGACCCGTATGGGCTTCGGCTCCAAGGTGGTCATCACCGGCGACATCACCCAGATCGACCTGCCCGGGGACAAGCCCAGCGGCCTGAAGGAGGCCATGAAGGTCCTCAAGGGGGTGGAGGGCGTGTCCATCTGCCAGCTGGGCAAGGCCGACGTGGTGCGGCATGTCATGGTCCAGCGAATCATCGAGGCCTATGCCCGGTTTGAGGAGAAAAAGAGATGAGAAAGACCCACTATATCCCCGTTACCGCCGACGTGCCCGGGGCCGCCAGTGATGCCAACTGCGCCCTGATCCGCCGCACCATCCGCACGGCCCTGGCGGCGGAGGGGGTCACGGCCCCCTGCGAGGTGGACGTGCTCCTGACGGACGACGAGGGCATTCACCGCATCAACCTGGATATGCGGCAGGTGGACAGGCCCACGGACGTGCTGAGCTTTCCGGAATTTGACCTGGCCCCCGGGGAGCACCCGGGGCCGGAGGACGCCGACCCCGGCACGGGACTGATCCCCCTGGGGGACATGGTGCTGTCCATGGAGCGGGTGTCGGCCCAGGCCAAGGAGTTCGGCCACTCCCGGCGGCGGGAGCTGGCGTACCTGGTGACCCACTCGGTGCTGCACCTGCTGGGCTATGACCACCTGGACGAGGGGCCCATGAAGGCGCAGATGCGGGCCCGGGAGGAGGCCGTTATGGCCCTGCTGGGCCTGGAGCGGTGATACACGATCAAAGGAGATTTGCCATGAAGATACGGAATCTGTGCGCCCTGCTGCTGGCGCTGATGCTGCTGGCCCTGGCGGGCTGCGGCCAAAAGGAGCAGCTCACCCAGCCGGAGAACCCGGACGTCCCCCAGGAGGAGGCGGCGGCGCCGGTGCGGCTGGTGTGCAGCAACGGCTCCACCACCCTGCGCTTCAGCCGGGAGGAGGACGGACACTGGCTGTGGGCCGATGACAAGACCTTCCCCCTGGACGAGAGCTATGCCCTGACCCTGCTGGAGACGGTGCAGGGCATCGAGCACCTGCCTCCGGTCACCAACTCCGCCCAGCTGGCGGATTACGGCCTGGAGAGCAGCACCAAGTACGTCACCCTTACCGACAGCAAGGGCGAGTCCGTCACCTATCGTCTGGGCAGCGAGTCCGACGGCAGCGTGTACGTCTATCGGGAGGGGGCCGAGGCCACGGTGTACGCCGTGCCGGACCTGCTGGGCCAGATCGGCCGCAGCATCTATGACATGATGGCCCTGCCGGAGCTTCCGCAGCTGACGGCGGAGAACGTGCAGTCCCTGACCGTTGCCGCCGGGGACGTCAGCTTTACCCTGACTCCTGCGGAGGGGGCCTGGACCGCCGATGGCCGGGATGTAACGGATCAGCTGGCAGACCTGACTGCCTGGCTGGGGGATATGCACCTGGCGGCCTGTGTGGACTGGCGGCCCAGCGCCGGGGCAGCGGCCCTGTGCGGGCTGGACCAGCCGGGTGCAGTTCTGACGGCGGAGTATACCCATAACGGGGTGCAGCACAGCTTCACCCTGACGGTAGGCGGTCAGCGGGGCGCAGGCTACTGCGTCACCGTTTCCGATGACGACACCATTTATCTGATGAGCGCGGAGGCCCTGGCCCCGCTGCTGGCCCTGGCCCAGACGGGCCTGGTATAAAGAAGGAGGCGCCCCATGCGGCTGCTTGTGATCGAGGATGAAAAGCGCCTGGCCCGGAACCTGGCGGAGCTGCTGCGGCGGCAGGGGTACACCGTGGACGTCAGCAGCGACGGCGTGTCCGGCTATGACAATGCATCCACGGACCTGTATGACCTGATCCTGCTGGACGCTATGCTGCCGGGGATGGACGGGTTCACCCTGCTGCGGAAGCTGCGCACCGGGGGCCACGCCGTGCCGGTGCTGATGCTGACGGCCCGCAGCGACCTGTCCGACCGGGTCCAGGGACTGGACTGCGGGGCGGACTATTATCTCACCAAGCCCTTTGAGCCGGAGGAGCTGCTGGCCTGCGTGCGCTCCCTGCTGCGGCGGGGCGGCGGCGACGCCCGGACCGACGACGCCATCACCTTCGGGGATCTGCGGCTGGAGCCGGGGACCTTTCAGCTGTCCTGCGGGGAGCGGTCCTTGCGGCTGAGCCGCCGGGAATACGACTTGCTGGAGCTGCTGCTGCGCAGCCAGGGCCGGGTGGTGCCCAAGGAGCAGCTGCTGCTGAAGGTGTGGGGCTATGACTCCGACGCGGAGGACAACAACGTGGAGGTGTATATCAGCTTCCTGCGGCGGAAGCTGACCCATCTGCACTCCGCCGTCACCATCCGCACCCGGCGGATGGTGGGGTATTTCCTGGAGGTGGAGGCATGATCCGCCGCCTTCGCTGGAAGATCGTGGCCATCAACATGGCCATGGTGACGGCGGTGCTGCTGGCGGTGTTCGTGGGGGTGCTGGTGTCCAGCCGGGCCGCCGTGGAGCGCACCGTGAACCAGCGGCTCATGCAGGTGGTCCAGACCGGGCGGTATGACGCCTCCCTGACCGGGGAGGGGTCCGCCGCCCCCTGCTTTGTGGCGGACGTGTACCCCAGCGGCACCGTGCGCCTGTCCGGCAGCAGCTATTACCGGCTGGATGACCAGGATGCCATGGCGGAGATCGTTACCGCCTGCCTGGAGCAGGGGGATTCCTCCGGCATCCTGCGGAGCTATCATCTGCGGTATCTCCGGGCCGATGGGCCGCTGTATACCCGCATCGCCTTCACCGACGCCGCCCAGGAGGACGCCACCCTCCGGGCGGTGGTGAAAATGTGCCTGCTGGTGGGGGCGGCGGCCCTGGCGGTGCTGCTGGGGTGCAGCTATCTGCTGGCGGGACTGGCCGCCCGGCCGGTGGCCCGGTCCCTGGACCAGCAGCGGCGGTTCCTGTCCGACGCGTCCCATGAGCTGAAAACGCCCCTGACGGTGATCCTGTCCTCGGCGGACCTGATGCAGCAGACGGCGGTCCAGCCGGACCAGCAGCCGTATGTGGACAACATCCGCTGGTCCGGCCGGCGGATGAAGCGGCTGGTGGAGGATATGCTGACCCTGTCCCGGGCCGACGACGGGCGGCTGAAGGCCGCCATGGTCCCGGTGGACCTGTCCGATGCCGTGGTGGACACGGCGCTGCGGTTCGAGCCGGTGGCCTTCGAGGCCGGGCGGCAGCTGAGCTATGACATCGACGAGGGCATCACCGTTACCGGCAGCCGGGACCAGCTGCAGCAGGTGGCGGGGGTCCTGCTGGACAACGCCATCAAATACGCCTCCCAGGGGGCCGGGGTGTACATGACCCTGACCCAGGCGGAGCGAAAGGCCGTGCTGACGGTGGAAAACGGCGGGCCGCCGATTCCGCCGGAGGTGCTGCCCCATCTGTTCGACCGGTTTTACCGGGCCGACGGCAGCCGCACCCAGGGGGGCTTCGGCCTGGGGCTGTCCATCGCCCAGGCCATCGTCCGGGAGCATAAGGGAACCATCCGCTGCGAAAGCGACCGGCGCTCCACCCGATTCATCGTGACCCTGCCTGCGGGCGGGAAGAAATAATCGCGCAAAAGAAGGGAATCTCATGTTTGATCTGATCATCCGGGGCGGAACCGTCTATGACGGCGCCGGTCGTCCCGGCATCCAGGCGGACGTGGCGGTGTCCGGCGGCAGAATCGCCGCCGTGGAGCCGCTGCCCCAGGCCCAGGCCGCCCGGGTCATCGACGCCCGGGGCAGGTGGGTGACCCCGGGCTTTATCGACATCCACCGCCACGCCGATGCCGCGGCCTTCCGGCCGGGCTTCGGGGAGCTGGAGCTGCGGCAGGGGCTCACCACCATCGTCAACGGCAACTGCGGCCTATCCTGCGCCCCAGTGGGGCCGGAGAACCTGCCGGCCATCCTGTCGTATCTGGAGCCCATCTGCGGCCGGGTGCCGCCGGAGGCGGCCCGGGAGACCCTGGCGGAGTATTTCGCCGCCCAGCCTGCAGCCCCCCTGCACACGGGGATGCTGGCGGGAGCCGGTACCGTCCGGGCCAGCGTGGCCGGGTATCAGGTGCAGCGCCTGGAGCCGGAGCATTACGCCGCCATTCACCGGCGGCTGGAGGGGGCTTTGGCCGACGGGGCCCTGGGCGTGTCCCTGGGCCTGGGCTATGCGCCGGAGTGCTTCTATACCACCGACGAGCTGATCCGGGCCCTGGCCCCGCTGGCGGGGCAGAGCATCCCCATCACCGTGCACATGCGCCAGGAGGGCGGCGGCGTGGTGGAGGCCGCCCGGGAGATGGTGGAGGTGGCCCGGGCCCTGAAGGCCCCGGTGCATATCTCCCACCTGAAGGCCATGGGCCGGGACAACTGGAACCGCAAGATCCCCCAGGTGCTGGCCCTGCTGGACCGGGCCAGGCAGGAGGGGCTGGACCTGTCCTGCGACGTGTATCCCTACACCGCCGGGTCCACCCAGCTGCTGCACATCCTGCCGCCGGAGTTTCTGGCCGGGGGCATAGAGGCCATTGTCCGCCGCCTGGGGGACCCGGACCAGCGGAAGCTGCTGGCCCGGCGCATCGAAAGCGGCGATGGCTTTGACGACATCGCCAAGCTGGCGGGCTGGGACGGCATCTATCTCACCAGTCTCCACTGCCCGGAGGATCACCCCTATCAGGGCATGAGCCTGCAGCAGATCGCGGAGCTGACGGGCCAGGACCCCCTGACCTGCTGCTGCGACCTGCTGGTGCGGGAGCAGGGGGAGATCACCATGATCGACTTCATGGCCCACGAGGGGGACATCGCCGCCATTCTGCAAGATCCCTTCTCCAACCTGATCTCCGACTCCACCTATCCCACGGAGGGCCAGCCCCATCCCCGGGTATACGGCACCTTTGTCCACCTGCTGACCCGGTTCGTCCGGGAGCGGGGGGACCTGACGCCGGAGGCGGCCATCCACAAGATGACGGGCCGCCCGGCGGCGGTGCTGGGCATGAGGGACCGGGGCGTGCTGACCCTCGGGGCCCAGGCGGATATCAACGTGTTCGCCCCGGAGGACCTGCGGGAGCCGGGGACGTATCAGGACCCCTGCCGCATGGCGGAGGGGCTGGACACCGTGCTGGTGGCCGGACAGCCGGTCATCGACGGCGGCCAATACACCGGCGTCATGGCCGGGCAGATCGTCAGAAGGAGCTAAGCATGCTGGAGCAGATCATCGACATTGTGCGCCGGGCGGGGGACATCGTCCTCTCCGCCCACGACATTCAGAACGTCACCCGGGAGAAGCACGGCCCGGCGGACCTGGTGACCCAATATGACGAGGCCGTGCAGGTGTTTTTGCGGCAGGAGCTGCTGAAGCTGCTGCCGGAGGCGGAGTTTTTCGGCGAGGAGGGGGAGCAGCCCGCTCTGACCCACCCCTGGATTTTTGTGGTGGACCCCATCGACGGCACCACCAATTTCACCCGCCGCATGAATTGCAGCAGCGTGTCCGTGGCCCTGGTCCACAACGGGCAGGCGGAGTACGGCGTGGTGTATAACCCCTTTGTGGGCGAGCTGTTCGCCGCTCAAAGGGGCTGCGGGGCCACCCTCAACGGCGCGCCCATCCGCGCCAGCTCCCGGGATGCCGCCCACGCCATTGTGGCCTGCGGCTCCACCATCTATGACCGCAGCTATACCGACCGGCACTTTGCCATCCTGCGGCACCTGTATGACCGGTGCCTGGACTACCGGCGGTTTGCCTCAGCGGCCCTGGACTGCTGCATGGTGGCCTGCGGCCGGGCGGAGATCTTCTTCGAGTGCCGACTGTCTCCCTGGGACTATGCCGCCGGGTCTTTGATCGCCCAGGAGGCCGGAGGTGTCGCCGTCCGGCTGGACGGCTCCTTCCTGGACCCCCTGCGCCCGGGCTCGGTATTCATCACCAACGCCGCCTGTCGGGAAATGCGGCAGGGCCTGCCGGAATAAGAAAAAAATCTCAAAGGGCTTTGGCCCTTTGAGATTTTTTTATGGAATTCAGTTCTTCTCCTGGCCATACAGGGCCGCTTTGAAATAGGTGGCCCGGACGATCTCCTCCACGTTGTCCTGGCGGCGGCTGCGCAGGGTCTCGAACAGGTCGCTGTGGGCCTCCAGCAGCTCCTCGCCCCGGCCGGTGTTGATCATGGTGCTGACCGTTTCATACCGGACGGCGTGGGTCAGGGTGCGCACCACCCGGCTGATCTTGTCGGCCAGGGGGTTCTTTCCCATCTGGGACACCATGTCGTGGAACTGGTTGTCCACGGCGAAAAAGCGCTCCACCTTGTCCTGGCCATCGCCGCGGACGATGCCGCGCATCTGGTCCAGGAGCTGCTCCAGCACCCGGCCGTCCTCCTCATTATACTTGGCGCTGGCCAGGCGCATGATGCCGGCCTCTACCATCTCGCGCAGCTCCATCAGGTTGTCAAAGGAGTCCTGGTTCAGGATCATGCCATAGATCATGGGGTCGATCATGCTCTCCTGAAAGCCGCTGCAAACGAAGGTCCCCTCGGAGCGCTTGCTCTCCAGCACGCCCAGATAGGTGAGAATTTTGATGGCCTCCCGCACGGAGCTGCGGGCCACGCCCATGGAGGCGGCCAGCTCCGGCTCCGGCGGAATGCGGTCTCCGGGCTTGAGCTGTTTATTGCGCATGGCATCGGTCAGGCAGTTGATGACGCTCTGCACCACCGACTCCTTCTTCAGATTTTTCACATAGCCGGGGGTATCACTCATATAAATCGCTCCTTTATGGGACTGTTAACTCTATAACATATGTATAACATAGTACAAAGTTTGAATACCGTCAAGTAAAAGTTTCACCAAGACATCAAAACGCGCAGCGGACGGCAGACAAAAGCTGCCGTCCGCTGCTTTCGGAGGGGAAAAGGGTAAAAGAAGATGTGTTTGACTGTGTAATTTTTGTCAGCGGCCCAGATAGATGGACTGCTTGGCCAGCACCAGCTGCAGCATCAGGTCGTTGCAGGGAGTGGCGATGCCGTGCTCCCGGCCCAGGCGGCACACAGCGCCGGTGATGATGCGGATCTCGGTCTCCCGGTGATGGGTCACGTCCTGCACCATGGAGCTGATGGTCTCGTCGGTCATGCGGGACACCTCATAGGCGTGCTCCAGCTCGGCGTCGTGGTCCAGGGTGCAGCCGCAGGCGTTGGCCACGGTGATGGCCTCCTCCACCAGCATCCGGGCGGCCTCGTGGGCATACTGGTTGCCGTCCACAAAGCCGTTCTTGGTCTCCAGCAGGGCGCTCATGCCGTTGATGGCCACGTTGGCCAGCAGCTTGTGCCAGATGGCGTTCATGACGTTCTCGTGGACGCAGACCTCCAGGCCGGCCTCGCGCAGGGCCTCGGCCATGCGCTCCACGTTCTCCTTGGGGGCCTTCAGGGAGCCCATGTTGGTCACACCGGTGCCGGTGTGCTTCACATGGCCGGGCTCCATGGGGGTGGCGCCGAAGGCGGTGTTGCCGATGATGATCTGCTCCTCGGGAACCACCTTGGCGATCTCGTCATAGTTGCCCAGGCCGTTCTGCAGGCACAGGATCATGGTGTGCCGGTCGATCATGGGCAGAGCGTTGCGCACGGCGGCCTCCAGATACTGATAGTGCACGAACACGATCAGCAGGTCCACCACGCCGATCTCCTTGGGGTCGGTGGTGGCCATGGCCGGGCGGAAGGACACGGTCTCGCCGGTGCCGCTGCCGGGGGCGCACTCGTCCAGGAGAATGCCGTTCTTCTTGATGGATTCAATCACCGGGGCATAGGTATCCAGCACGCAGACCTCATGCTTCCGGGACAGATAGCTTGCATAGCAGCTGCCGATGGCGCCGCAGCCAACAAAACCGATTCTCATAATGATAACCTCCTGATTTTTCCGATGTTAGGCGTTCATGCTCTCGGCGATGGCCACGATGTCCTCAACGGTCACGCCGTTCATGGCCAGCAGGCGCTCATAGGGGGCGGACTGACCGAACTGATCCCGGATACCCACGCGCTTGACAAGGCCCTTGCCCATCTCGGCGGCTACCTCGCACACGGCGGAGCCCAGGCCGTTGATGATGTTGTGGTCCTCCACGGTGATGACCTTGCCGATGTCGTTGATGGCGGCGGTGACGGCCTCCACGTCCAGGGGCTTGATGGTGTGCATATCCAGCACGCGGGCGGAGATGCCCTTACCGGCCAGGACCTTGGCGGCCTCGATGGCCAGGCACACGGTGTCGCCGTTGGCGATGATGGCCACGTCCTTGCCGTCCTGAATCTGGTGGGCCTTGCCGATGGTGAACTCCACGTCCTCGTCATAGATCTGGGGCACGGCGTCACGGGTGAAGCGCAGATACATGGGGCCGTAGGTCTCGGCGGCCTGGCGGACCAGCTTGCGGGCGGCGTTATAGTCCGCCGGCATGATCACGGTCATGTTGGGGATGGTGCGCAGCACGCCCATGTCCTCGATGGACTGGTGGGAGGCGCCGTCGTTGGCGGGGGTCACGCCGCCGTGGGAGCAGGCGATCTTCACGTTCAGGTTGGGATAGCAGACCTCCTGGCGGATCATTTCGCACATACGCAGGGAGCCGAACACGGCGTAGGTGACCACGAAGGGGACCTTGCCGCAGGTGGCAAGACCCGCAGCCAGGCCTGCGCCGTTCTGCTCGGCGATGCCCACGTTCAGATACTGCTGGGGCAGCTCCTTGCGGAAGTCGCCGGTCTTGCAGCTCTTGCCGATATCAATATCCACCACCAGAATGTCAGGGTTTTCCTTGCCCAGGGCCACGATCTCCTTGCCGAAGCCTTCGCGGGTAGCGATCTTTTTCTTTTCGCTCATTGCTCTTTCCTCCTTGCTTAGTGGATCAGCTGGGCTTCCAGCTCAGCCATGGCCTGCTTATACTGCTCATCGTTGGGGGCAACGCCGTGCCAGCCGCACTGGTTTTCCATGAAGGAAACGCCCTTGCCCTTGACGGTGTGGGCATACAGGCACTTGGGCTTGCCGTTCTGGGAGGCATAGCACTTGTCGATGGAGGCGGTGATCTCCTCCATGCTGTGGCCGTCGAGCTCCAGGACCTCCCAGCCGAAGGCACGGAACTTCTCGCCCAGGTCGCCGTTGGGCATGATCTCGTCGCAGGTGCCGTCCAGCTGCAGGTTGTTGTTATCCACGAAAACGATCAGGTTGTCCAGACCGTACTTGTGAGCGGTGTTGGCAGCCTCCCAGATCTCGCCCTCCTGGGCCTCGCCGTCGCCCACCACGCAGAAGACCTTGTAGTCCTTGTGGTCCAGCTTACCGGCCAGGGCCATACCGGCGGCGCAGGCCAGACCCTGACCCAGGGAGCCGGTGGAGATGTCGATGCCGGGGCAGCGGTTCATGGAGGGGTGACCCTGAAGCATGGAGCCCTCCTTGCGCAGGGTGTCCAGCACGGACTCGGGGAAGAAGCCCACGGTAGCCAGGCAGGCATACTGGATGGGGCAGACATGGCCCTTGGAGAGCACCATGCGGTCCCGATCCTCCCAGCGGGGGTTCTTGGGGTCCAGGTTCATGTATTTGAAGTAGCAGGCGGTGACAAAATCTGCCGCAGACAGGGATCCGCCGGGATGACCGGACTGGGCCTTGTAGATCATGTCGATGACCTTCATACGCATCTGCGTGGCGGTGTTTTTCAGCTCTTGCATGGAGATATCTTTCACAAAAATCACCTCATTGAAAATTTTCGGAATGCTCTGATTTGTTTAATGTCGGACAAATGACAATTACAGTATAGCGCTTTGTCTGACAAAGTCAAGGGCTTTTTTGAATTTTTCTCTTTTGCCTAATTCTTTGCATGTTTTTTATGGAAATTGACCGAAACCTGACCGAATGTGGGGCGGCGGAATAAGAAAATGCAGCACCGGGCGGATTTCATCCGCCCGGTGCTGCATGCGTGGGATAGAAAGCTGTGTGTGGAGAGAGAAAGGAAGCGTTAATGAATGAGGAATGTGGAAATTGCGGGGACGTAGGTGATCAGCAGCAGCACCGCCAGCTCGGCGATGAGGCACGGGACAATGCCCTTGGTGATCTCCTCGATCTTGATATCTCCGATGCCGCAGGCCACATACAGGTTGACGCCCACCGGCGGGGTGAACAGGCCGATGGCCAGGTTCACGATCATAACGGTGCCCAGGTGGATGGGGTCAATGCCCAGCTGCACCGCAACGGGGGCAAACAGCGGGGTGAAGATGTACAGGGCGGAGGTGGAGTCCAGGAAGCAGCCGGCGATCAGCAGCACCACGTTGACGATGATGAAGAAGATAACCGTGTTGCCGTTGGTAACGGTGAGCATGAAGTTCTCAATGGCCAGATCCAGTCTTGCACGGGTCAGGACATAGCCGAACAGGGTGGCGCCCATGGTAATGAACATAACCGTGGCGGTGGTGGAGCAGGAGTCGATGAGGATGTCCTTCATCTTCTTCCAGTTGACCTCGCGATAGATGAACACGCCCACGATCAGGCCATAGAACACGGAGACAGCGGCGGCCTCGGTGGGGGTGAAGATGCTGCCATAGATACCGCCCAGGATGATCACGGGCATCAGCAGGCCCCAGAAGGCATCCTTGAAGGCCTTCAGCCGTTCCTTGCCGGAGGCCTTGGGCTGCACCGTCAGGTTGGCCTTGCGGCCCACGAACAGGGCGGCCACGATCAGGCCCAGGCCCATCAGCAGGCCGGGGATGACGCCGGCCTTGAACAGGTCGGTGATGGAGGCGTCAGCGATGGAGCCGTACACCACGAAGGTGATGGACGGGGGGATAACCACGCCGATGGCGCCGCCGGCGGCCATCAGAGCGCAGGCAAAGGCCGGGGAATAGCCCGCCTTCTTCAGAGCGGGGATCATAATCAGGCCCAGGGCCGCCACGGTGGCCGGACCGGAGCCGGAGATGGCCGCGAAGAAGCAGGACACCACCACGCAGACCATGGCCATGCCGCCGCGGATGTGGCCCAGGCACTTTTCCGCCAGGTTGATGAGGCGGCCGGAGATACCGGCCTTCTCCATCACGTTGCCGGAGAGGATGAAGAACGGGATCGCCAGCAGGACGAACTTGCTGCTGGCCGAGGAGCACAGACGGGGAAGTACGCTCATGATGGCGTCCAGGGGCTTGCCAGCGCCCTGCACCAGGATAGCGCCTACGCTGGACATGCCCAGGCAGACGGCGATGGGTGCGCCGAAGGCCAGCAGCAGCACAAAGATACCCAGTAATACGATACCGACCATTTATTTGCCCTCCTCTGCCCGATAGTCTTTATACATCTGCACCATGGTCTGCAGGAACGCAATGGCGGCGAAGGCCGCGCCCACGGGTACAAACGAACCATAGATCCACTCAGGCCACTGCATGTTGGCCGTTTCCTGACCCAGCTGATACTGGCTGATAACCATCTGCACGCCGGTGACCACGATCAGCAGGCAGAACAGAGCGGAAATCGCATAAACGGTCATCTGGATGATGATGCGGGCCTTGGGGCTGACCCGGTCCGTCACGATAGACAGGCCCAGGTGGGCCTTCCGCCGGGCGGCGATGGCCGTGCCCATGAAGCTCATCAGCACAAACAGATAGGTGGACATCTCGTCGGACACAGCCAGCGAGTGCTTGAACACAAAGCGGGCCACGACGTTGGCAAACACCAGCACCGCCATAACCGCCACGCACGCGCAGGCGACGAATTTTTCGATTTTCTCAAACATGTTGGCCCCTCCTTAGTTGATCCCGAAGGCGGCGCAGGCGTCCTCACCGTATTCCGCCTTCAGGTCAGCCGTGACGCCGGCCACGGCATCCTTGAACGCCTGCAGCTGGTCCTCGGTCAGGATATCCACCTGCATGCCGCTGTCCATGAAGCCCTGGATCAGCTGGTCCTCCTCGGCCTCCAGGTGGTCGCGGCCCCACTCGCAGGACTCCGTGGCGCACTCCTGCAGCAGCTGCCGGGTGTTCTCGTCCAGGCTTTCCCAAACCCGGCTGTTGGCCACAAACAGGTCGTTCTCATAGCTGTAGTTCCAGATGGTCATATACTGCTGGATCTCGTCCATCTTGGCGGACTTGGTCACGGAGCAGCCGTTCTCCTGGCCGTCGATGGTCTTCTGCTGGATGGCGGTGAACACCTCGCTCCAGCTCATGGCCGTGGGGCTTGCGCCCAGGGCATTGAACACGCCCATATACACCGCCGAACCGGGCACGCGGATCTTCAGATCCTTCAGGTCCTCGGGCTTGGTCACCGAGTGCTTGCTGTTGGTCAGCTGGCGGAAGCCGTTGTGGAAGGAACCCAGATAGGTGATGCCCTTGGCCTCCAGCAGCTTGGCATAGTAAGCGCCGCCGGTGGTGTCGATGACCTGGCGGGCCTGCTGATAGGAGGTGAAGGACCAGGGCAGGGTGGCCACGGACATCTTCGGCTCCAGGTTGGCCAGCACGCAGGTGGCGTAGGCGCCCAGGTCGGAGCCGCCCACGGCGATGTACTCCACGCCCTTGGTGCTGTTGCCGCCGGCCAGGGTGTCGTTGGAAAATACGTCGATCACCACGTTGCCGCCGGAGCGCTCCTCCACCAGATCGGCAAAGTGGTGGGCCACCAGCGAGTCGATCTGGGTGTCGGTTCCGTTGACCGCCATGGACAGGTTGATTTTCTGATATTCGCCGTCGCTTCCGCCGGACGGCTCGGTGCTGCCGCAGCCGGACAGACTGCCGATGAGCAGGGCAGTTCCCAACAGCGCAGCGACAATTGATCTTCCGTGCTTCATATTACGGTTCCCTCCAAGATTGTTCAAACTTTGTCATTTGTTCTATGTCCGACAAATCTATAAATGATTATATGAACTTTACCGGGCCGTGTCAATAGGCTTCCAAAAAACCAACGATTTTTACAAGAAACGCCAGGAAAATTTATGTAAAAAGTCAAATGCACCTGGGGACGGACGGTGCATGCCCCGGAAATATCCCTGTCATACTCCCGCATACACTCATAGTAAGCGGCCTGCCCCGCCGGGGCGCCGACTTATGGGGAAAGTGAGGATATTGACCATGAAACGAACCTTCCGCAGGCGGGGGGCGGTGCTGGCGGCGGCGCTGGTGCTGCTGTGCGCCGTCTCCTTTGCCGATCGCGGCGGCCCGGCCTCTTTTGCGGCCACCGGCTGGGCGCTGCTGCCTCCGGCGGTGGCCATTGTGCTGGCCTTTGCCACCAAGGAGGTGTATTCCTCCCTGCTGGCCGGGTGCGTGGTGGGAGCACTGCTGACGGAGGGCTTTGCCCCCTGGCGCAGCTTTGAGACCCTGTTCCTGACCCTGATGGAGGGCATCGACCTGAAGATCTTCTTCTTTGACGTGCTGCTGGGGGCCATTGTGGTGCTGTTTGCCCGGTCCGGCGGCTCCCGGGCCTTCGGGGAGTGGGCCTCCCGCCGGGTGCGGTCCCGCCGGGGGGCGGTAACGGCCACGGCGGGCCTGGGCTGCCTGATCTTCCTGGACGACTACTTCAACTGCCTGACGGTGGGGGCCATCATGCAGCCCATCACCGACCGCTGCCGGGTCTCCCGGGAGAAGCTGTCCTTTATCATCGACGCCACCGCCGCCCCGGTGTGCATCCTGGCCCCCATCAGCTCCTGGGCCGCCGCCGTGTCGTCGTACATCCCGGCGGATTACAGCCATGTCAACGGCTTCGCCCTGTTTATTCAGGCCATACCGTATAATTTCTATGCCCTGCTGATGCTGTGGCTGGTGTTTCTGGTGGCCCTGACGGGCCGGGATTTCGGCCCCATGTACCGCCGGGAGCAGCTGGCCCTCCGGCAGGAGCCGCCCCGGTCCGAGACTGCGCCGGAGGGCCGGGACCGCCCCCGGGGCCGGGCGGTGGACCTGCTGCTGCCCACGGCGTGCCTGATCGTCGCGGTGGTGTGGGGCATGGCGGTGCTGGGCCGCCGCAGCTGCCGGGAGGCGGGCCTGGCCCTGACGGCCTCCAACGTCTTTGCCAACACCGACGCCCCCATGGCCCTGTGCTTCGGCTGCTCCGTCACCCTGCTGGTGATGGCCCTGCTGTATATCCCCCGGGGGGTCATGAGCTTTTCCGGGTTTGTGGAGGGCTTTCTGGACGGGTTCAAGCTCATCACCCCGGCGCTGCTGGTGCTGACCTTTGCCTGGGGGCTGAAGTCCTTTGCCGCCCGGCTGGGCACGGCGGCCTTTGTCCGGGAGCTGTTTGACGGCCGGGAGACCCTGACGGCCCTGTTCCCCCTGGCCCTGTTTCTGGTGGGCGGGGTGCTGGCCTTTGCCACCGGCACCAGCTGGGGCACCATGGGCATTCTCATTCCCGTGGCGGTGCCGGTGTTTGCCGGAAGTCCGCTGCTGCCCATGGCGGTGGCGGCGGTGTGCGCCGGGGCCGTCATGGGGGATCACTGCTCCCCCATCTCCGACACCTCCATCATGAGCTCCACCGGAGCCGGCTGCGACCACATGGCCCATGTGAACACCCAGCTGTGGTACGGCCTGGCGGTTGCCGCCGACTGCACGGTGTGCTATCTGCTGGCCCCGGCGCTGGGAAATCCCTGGGTGCCCCTGGCCATCGGGGCTGCGCTGGTAACGGGGCAGGTGTTCCTGCTGAACCGGGTTTCCCGGCGGCGGGCAGGGGAGGCGGTATGAAGCGGCTTCCGGTGCCCTTTATCGGCCAGGGGCAGGACCTGCCCACCGGCTGCGAAAGCGTCAGCGCCGCCATGGTGCTGCAATACCTGGGCTTCTCCGTGACGGCGGAGGAGTTCGCCCGGGAGTGGCTGCCCCGGGGCCGGTTTTACCGGGACGAGAACGGCGTCCGCCACGGGCCGGACCCCCGCCGGGCCTTTGTGGGGGACCCCCACGACCCGGAGGCCCTGGGCTGCTGGGCCAGCGCGGTACAGACCGGATTGTCCCGGTTCCTGGCGGCTAAGTCCCGGGACGGAGCCGGGACATACCGGGTCAAAAACGAGACCGGCGCGGAGCTGGGCTATCTATGCCGCCGATACATCGACCGGGATCTGCCGGTGCTGCTGTGGGTCAGCATCGACCTGCGCCCCACCGTCAACGGACCCTGGTACCGTTTGGAGCCGGGAGGCGAGCCCTTCATGTGGATCTCCAACGAGCACTGCGTGGTGCTGGCGGGGTATGACCGGGAGCACTATATCTGCTGCGACCCCTGGAAGGACCGGGGCATGGCGGCCTGGCCCCGGGAGACGGTGTGGCAGCGGCACCGGGAGCTGGGGATGCAGGCGGTGGCCCTGGAGGGCCCGGTATGAGGCGGCGGGCGGGGATAGTTCTGGCCCTGCTGCTGGTGCTGACGGGCTGCATCCCGGCGGAACCGGCAGGCCCGGCGGCGGAACCGGCGGCGGAGCCGGTCTACATGGCCCTGACCTTTGACGACGGCCCCTCCCCGTCCAACACCCCCCGGCTGTTGGAGGGCCTTTCCCGGCGGGGCGTCCGGGCCACGTTCTTTCTGGTGGGCAGTCGGATCGAAGGCCGGGAGGACCTGGTCCGGCGCATCCGGCAGGAGGGCCACCAGATCGGCAATCACTCCTTCGGCCACGGGGACCTGACGGACCTGTCCGCCGCCCAGGCCCTGGCGGACCTGGACAAATGCAGCCGGGCCCTGGAACAGGTGCTGGGACCGGGAAGCTACTGGCTGCGGCCCCCTTACGGCTTCATATCGCAGGAGGAGCTGCGGGCCCTGGGGACTCCGGCCATCTGCTGGTCCGTGGACACGGAGGACTGGAAAAGCCGGAACGTGGACAGCATCCTGGACATCGTGCTGCGGCAGGCCGGAGACGGGGATATCCTCCTGCTCCACGACTGCTATCCCACCAGCGTCACGGCGGCCCTGGAGATCGTGGACCGATTGCAGCCTCGGGGGGTGCGGTTCGTCACCGTGGAGGAGCTGTTCGCCGTCAAGGGGGTGCAGCCCGCCTGCGGAACCCTGTACCGCCGGGTGCGGGGCGAATAAAACCCGCATTTTGTCCAAAATGACAATGGACGCGGGGCTGTGGGGAGCATATAATAGGGCCAGATTCCAAAAGGAGCAAACGCCATGAACCGCAACGTTTCCATGAACAGCTGCCGGGCCATTTGTACCATGGCCTGTTGTTGTCATGCCCGGAACGGTCATGCATGGTTTGCCCAGAAGGCCCGGGCCTGACGCGCCCGGGAAAAGCGCGTAAAAGCAGCGGCAGAGGATGCATGACGCATTCTCTGCCGCTTTGATTTTTCCACACACGGAAAGGAAGCCTGCTTATGTATCCCCCACACATCCAAGAAGCCGCCGCGGCCATAGGCCGCACCCTGACGGAAAGCGCCACCCCCCTGTACGGCAGCGGCCTGCGCCTGCCGGACCGCCGGGCGGTCATCGAGCTGGTGAAGGAGGTCCGCCGCCTGCTGTTTCCCGCCTATTTCGGGGACCCGGCGCTGATGTCCCTGGCCCCGGAGAACTACGCCGCCCTGCTGCTGGAGCGCATCTGTGAAAAGCTCACCGAGCAGCTGAAGCTGGCCCTGCCGGAGGACCAGGTGGGCCGGGCGGAGGAGATCGCCCGGGAATTTGCCCGCCGCCTGCCCCAGGTGCAGAAGCTGCTGCTGGAGGACCTGGACGCCACCTTTGAGTCCGACCCCGCCGCCGCCTCCCGGGAGGAGATCATCTTCGCCTATCCGGGGCTGTTCGCCATCTTCGTTTACCGCATCGCCCACCTGCTGTACTGCCAGCGGGTGCCCATGATCCCCCGGATCATGTCCGAATATGCCCACAGCCGCACGGGCATCGACATCCACCCCGGGGCCTCCATCGGCCCCCACTTCTTCATCGACCACGGCACCGGCATCGTGGTGGGCGAGACCACCGTCATCGGCCGGAACGTGAAGCTGTATCAGGGGGTGACCCTGGGGGCCATGTCTCCCCGGGGCGGCCACGGGTCTCTGCCCGGCAAGCGCCATCCCACCGTGGGGGACGACGTGACCATCTATTCCGGCGCATCCATTCTGGGGGGCGACACGGACATCGGCGACGGCTCCGTGGTGGGGGGCAACGTGTTTTTGACCCGGTCCGTCCGCAGCGGCACCCGGGTGGCCGCCGCCACCCCGGCCCCGGTGCTGAAAAACCCCGGGGACCCGTTTGTGTACACGATATAAAAAGAGGGGCGGACGGAGTCGTCCGCCCCTGCGGAAACAGGAACCCCTCCGGCCTGGGCCGGAGGGATTCCTCAGCTTGTCAAAAAGCCTCGCAGAGTTTGCCGCCCGCAGGCGGCGGATAAGTTGGTGCGCGGGTCAGCCCAGCAGCTGCTCCAGGTCCGCCGCCGTCATAATGCGGCCGCCCACCCGCTGCATATCCGCCAGGTTGGCCTGCTGCACGGCGGGGGTCACGGAGGAGGTGCAGTCCGACAGCACCACGGCGTCATAGTCCAGGGACAGGGCGTCGTAAAAGGTGGAGCGGATGCAGTTGGGGGTGGTGGTCCCGGCCAGCAGCACCGTGTCCACCCCCAGGCGGCGGAGGATCAGGTCCAGCTCCGTGTGGAAAAAGGCGGAAAACCGGGGCTTCACGATGACGTAGTCCGCCGGGGCCCGGCGGAACTCCTCCGGCCAGGCGTCGGACATGGACGCCGGGCACATCTCGGACAGGGGCTTCCCGCCTTTGGCCCACACGTCATATCGGGCCCGCTCCACATCGGACCCGTCCGCCCGATAGTGCCGCACGGCGAATACCACCGGCACCCCGGCCCGATGGCAGCAGTCGATGGCCTGGGCGCAGGCGGGCACCGTGTCCGCCGCCCCGGCGATATACAGGGGACTGGACGGGTCCAGAAAGCCCCGCTGCATGTCGATGACCACCAAGGCATATTTGTGCATGAAAATCCCTCCACAAACGCAATTGAAAATCCGGCGGATGTTCCGCCCAGGCTATTGTAGCGTCTCCGGCGGGAAAACGCAACGGAAAAAATTGCGGCCTTCACGCCTTGTGAAGACGCGGGATAACTGGTATAATAAAAGGGTTCAGAAGATTTTCAGGAAAGGAACGACATTGCATGGAGCTGCACGCAAAGCTGGTTCGCTCGCAGCTGTCTTTTTTCAAGCCCTTTGTGGCGGGCCTGTCTCTGGAGGCCACCCGGAAGGGCCAGGACAAGCTGGGCGAGCTGATGACCGCCCTGCACCGGCGGGAGGTGCTGGTGCGGGACCACGATTTTGAGCATTTTCAGGGGGCGTGGGTCATGCCCAAGGACCAGCGCCGCACCGGGGTGATCCTGTATCTCCACGGCGGAGGCTATACCTGCGGCAGTCTGGAATACGCCAAGGGCTTTGCCGCCGCCCTGGCCTCGGAGTGCGGCGTGCGGGTGTTCTGCCCGGCCTATCGCCTGGCCCCGGAGCATCCGTATCCGGCGGCCCTGGACGACGCGCTGGAGAGCTATCAATACCTGCTGCAGAAGGGCTATGAGCCGGGGCAGATCATGCTGGCCGGGGAGTCCGCCGGAGGCGGGCTGATCTACTGTCTGTGCCTGAAGCTGAAGGAGCTGGGCATGGAGCTGCCCTGCGGCCTGATCGGCATCTCCCCGTGGACGGACCTGACCGGCTCCGGGGACTCCTATCGGGAGAACCGGGAAAACGACCCCTCCATGACTCCGGAGCTGCTGCAGTTTTACGCGGGGTGCTATACCCAGGACCCCACGGACCCCCTGTGCTCGCCGCTGTTCGGCGACCTGACGGGCCTGCCGCCGTCGCTGCTGTTTGTGGGCGGGGACGAGGTGATGCTGGACGATACCCGGGCCCTGCACGAAAAGCTCCTGGCCGCCGGGTGCCGCAGCAGGCTGCACATCGCCCCGGGGCGTTGGCACGCCTATGTGCTGTACTGCCTCAACGAGAATATGGAGCAGGATTTTGAGGCCATCAACCACTTCCTGGACCGGACCCTGTCCCCGGCCCGGAGCCTGCGGTGGATGCGGCTGGACAACGCCGCCAAGATCTATCCCGCCGCCAAGCGCCGGAACTGGAACAACTTCTTCCGCCTGTCCGCCACCCTGACGGAGCCCATCGACGTGCCCGTGCTGCGGGCGGCCCTGGACGTGACGGTGCGGCGGTTCCCGTCCATGGCCGTGCGGCTGAGGCGGGGGGTGTTCTGGTACTATCTGGAGGAGATCCCCCAGGCCCCTGATATCCAGCCGGAAAAGAGCTGCCCCCTGGCCCACGTTCCCTTCGGCCGGGTGCGGCGCTGCGCCTTCCGGGTGCTGGTGTATCACAACCGGGTGGCAGTGGAGTTTTTCCACGCCGTCACCGACGGCACCGGGGGGCTGATCTTCCTGAAAACCCTGGTGGCGGAGTATCTGTGCCAGAAGTACGGCATCACCGTTCCGGCGGAAAAGGGCGTTCTGGGCCGGCTGGAGGAGCCAAGCCCCCAGGAGCTGGAGGACAGCTTCCTGCGCTATGCCGGGGACGTTACCGCCAGCCGGGCGGAGAGCACCGCCTATCACCTCAGCGGCACCCCGGAAAAGGACGGGTATAAGAACCTGGTGACCATGATGGTGCCGGTGGACCGGGTCCGCGCCTGTGCCAGGCAGTATGGCGTAACCGTTACGGAGCTGCTGTGCGCCGCCATGATGCAGGCCATAGCCGACCTGCAGGCGGAGAAGGTGCCCCGGCGCAGCCGCCGCAAGCCGGTGAAGGTGCTGCTGCCGGTGAACCTGCGGACCCTGTTCCCCAGCCGCAGTCTGCGGAACTTTGCCTCGTATATCACCCCGGAGATCGACCCCCGCACCGGGGACTATACCTTCTCCGAGATCTGCGCCGCCGTGCACCACCGGATGGGCCTGGAGAACAACACCCACACCCTGCGCTCCAAGTTCGCCGCCAATGTGGCCAGCGAGAAGTCCCCGGTGCTGAAGGTGATGCCCCTGTTCATCAAGAACATCGCCATGAAGGCGGTGTTTAACGCCGTGGGCGAGCGCAAATCCTGTCTGTGCCTGTCAAACCTTGGGGCGGTGGAGCTGCCGGAGGCCATGGCCCCGTATGTGCAGAGGCTGGACTTCATCATCGGCGTTCAGGCCGCCGCGCCCCACGACTGCGGCGTGGTGTCCTGGAACGGAACTATGTATATCAACTGCATCCGCAGCATCCAGGAGCCGGAGCTGGAGCTGCATTTTTACCGGGTCCTGCAGCGGCTGGGTCTGCCTGTGAAGGTGGAGAGCAACCGCCGGGGCCGGGGATAAGGGAAAGGAGTGTCCGATATGTATTGCATCAATTGCGGCGTGGAGCTGGCCGACAGCGAAACCGTGTGTCCCCTGTGCGGGACCCGGGTGTTTCACCCGGATATGCCCCGGCAGCAGGGGGAGCCTCCCTTTCCGCCGGACCCCATGGGCCATCCCGAGGAGGTGAACCGCTCCGGCGTGCTGTTTATCCTGACCATGCTGGCGGTGCTGCCCATCGTGATCTGCATCCTGTGCGACTGGAGCGTCAACGGGGCCATCCTGTGGTCCGGGTACGCCGCAGGCGGCGTGGCGCTGCTGTACATCCTGGCGGTGCTGCCTCTGTGGTTCAGAAGGCCCAACCCGGTGATCTTTGTCCCGGCGGACTTCGCGGCCATCGGGCTGTATCTGCTGTATATCAACTTCGCCACCGGCGGACACTGGTTCCTGACCTTCGCCCTTCCGGTCACGGGGACCATCGGGGTTCTGGTGACTACGGTGGTGACGCTGCTGCGGTATCTGAGCCGGGGGCACCTGTATATCTTCGGCGGGGCGCTGATAGCCGGAGGCGGCCTGGCGGTGCTCATCGAGTTCCTGCTGAACCTGACCTTCGGGCTGCATCACACGTTCATTTGGTCCTTCTATCCCCTGGCGGCGGGGGTGCTGCTGGGGGCCATGCTGCTGATCATCGCCGTGTGCAAGCCCCTGCGCCGGTCCCTGCACCGGAAGTTTTTCCTGTAAGGCCATGGGCGAGATGTGCGCATCCTGCGTGGAGCTGGTGACCTTTGATCAGCTGCGCCAGCGGTATCCCCAGCTGGAGCAGCACCGCATTGCCCCCTCCGGCGGCGCCTTCTGCCGGGCGGAGCGGCTCAAGGGCGGCGGGGCCGCCGGGACCTATGCCATGCCCCGGCCCATGGCCCCCACCGGCGAGAAGCACTTTTTCGGATTCTATCTGACCCAGCGGCGGCTGTTGCTGGCGGAGGACGGGGAGTTTTTGCGGGGCCTGGCGGACGACCTGGAGGCCGGGACCCCGGCCCAGGCTCTGGCGGAGCTGTTCACCCGGCTTTTGCAGGAGGACATGCCCACCCTGCAAAAATATGAAAAGCGGCTGACAGCCCTGGAGGAGGCCCTGATGCAGGACCAGGCTCAGGACCTGGACAAGAAGCTGTTCCGCATCCGCCGGGAGCTGTCGGTGTTCGCGGCGTATTATGAGCAGCTGGACGACCTGTTTGCGGTGCTGTCGGAGGAGACGGAGGAGGGCGACCCCCACGCCTCCCGGCTGTTCGACCACCTGACGGGCCGGGCCCAGCGGCTGCTGTCCGCCACGGAGCAGGAGAAGGAGTACGCCTTACAGCTGCGTGAAATGCACCAGACCCAGCTGGACATGCGGCAGAACCAGATCATGAAGATCCTGACCATCGTTACCACGGTGTTTCTGCCCCTGTCCCTGATCGCCGGGTGGTACGGCATGAACTTTGTGAACATGCCGGAGCTCACCGCCCGGCACGGGTATCTGGCCGTGTGCATCGTCAGCGCGGTGTGCATTCTGGTGGAGCTGGTGATCTTCAAGTGGAAAAAATGGCTGTGAAGCAGCCGGGCATAAAACTTCATGCACTGTGCGGCGCACCGCGAAAACAGGCAAAATCTTCTGTGCATGAAGTTTTGTGCATCATTCCCGGTTGCCCCGAAGGGGCGAGGGAATGGCACATTCTATTTGTTGCTATGCTTTTGCATAGCAACAACGCGGGACGCACCGGAATAACCCGGCGCGTCCCGCGTTTGTCCTGCATGAAATCAGTCCTTCCTCCAGACGGAGGGGGACAGGGCCACCAGCATGGGATAGATCTCCAGCCGCCCCATCAGCATGGCCGCCGACAGCAGCAGCTTGGACAGGACGGAATACCCGGCGTAGCTTCCGGCGGGGCCCACGGCCCCCAGGCCCGGACCCACGTTGTTGAAGCAGGACACCACCGCCGACAGGTTGGTCTCCAGGGAGAAGGGCTCCCCGCTGAGGCACAGGAAGGTGATCAGGATGCACAGACAGTACAGGGCGAAATAGATGCTGACGCCCCGCTGGACCTCGCTGCTCAGGGCCTTGCCGTCGCAGCGGACGGCGGTGACCCGCCGGGGATGGACCAGGCGGTTCACCTCCCGCCGGATGGTGCGCAGCAGGATCATGGCTCGGGACACCTTCAGGCCGCCGGCGGTGGACCCGGCGCAGCCGCCGATGAACAGCAGGGCGAACAGGATGGCCCGGGACAGTCCCGGCCACAGGTCAAAGTCCGCCGTGGCATAGCCGGTGGTGGTGAGGACGGAGCTGACCTGGAACGCCGCCTGCCGCAGGCAGGTGCCCAGACCGCCGTACACCCCCCGCAGGTCCAGGGTGATAACGCCGGTGGCCACGACTGCCAGTCCCAGATAGGTCCACAGCTCGTCGCTGCGCAGGGCCGCCCGCCACTGGCGCAGCAACAGCAGATAATAGAGGTTGAAGTTGATGCCGCAGAGGATCATGAAAACGGTGATGACCCCCTGGATATACGGGGAGTAGGAGGCAATGGAGTCGGCCCTGATGCCGAAGCCGCCGGTGCCCACGGTGCCGAAGGCGTGGACCAGGCTGTCAAACAGGGGCATACCCCCCAGCAGCAGCATGCCCACCAGCACCGCCGTGATAAGAAAATACAGCAGATACAGCACCCGGGCGGTGTCCCGGGTCCGGGGGGTCAGCTTGCCCTTTACCGGGCCGGGCATCTCCGCCTTGAGAATGTTCATGGAGCGGTCGGTGCTGCCGGAGAGCATGGTGATGAACACCAGCACCCCCATGCCGCCCACCCAGTGGGTGAAGCTGCGCCAGAACAGCAGCCCGTGGCTCATGGCCTCCACGTCCGTCAGGATGGAGGCCCCGGTGGTGGTGAAGCCGCTGACCGTCTCAAAAAATGCGTCGGCATAGGAGGGAATCTCCCGGCTGAACCAGAAGGGCAGGGCCCCCACCGCCGACAGCAGCACCCAGGCCAGGGCCACGATGATGTATCCCTCCCGGCTGAAGAACTTGTGGCTGCGGGGCCGGGCCAGCAGCGTCAGCAGCCCGCCCAGAACGGCGGCCACGGCCATGGAGGCCAGCACCGCCCAGGCGCAGTCCTCCCGATACAGGAGGGACACCGCCAGCGGCAGGACCAGCAGCCCCGCCTCCGCCAGCAGGACCCTTCCCGCCATATGGAAAATGATGCGATAATTCATAAATAAAGCCCCCGATGGGTCTGTCCGACGGAAAATCGGAACGGTTGAAGAAACTCTTGCCGCAGCCTATTATAGTTTACCCACCGGGGAAAGTCAATAATCCCCAGGACAGAACAAGGCCCCCGGCTTTCGCCGGGGGCCTTGGATACGTATTAGGGGAGAGACTTACTCGGCCTCGGCCAGAGCCTTGGCCTCGGCAATGGCCTTCTCCTGGGCCGCGGCGGGGCAATCCTCGTAGCGGACGAAGTTGAAGGTGAAGGTGCCGCGGGACTGGGTCATGGAGCGCAGGTCGATGGCATAGCTCATCATCTCGGCCATGGGGACCTCGGCCTCCAGCACCTGCTCGCCGTCGCCGGTGGGATTCATACCCATGACGCGGCCCCGGCGCTTGTTCAGGTCGCCCATCACGTCGCCCAGGTAGCTGTCGGGAATGGTGACCTTCAGCTCGCCGATGGGCTCCATCAGCACGGGCTTGGCTTCGGGCAGAGCGGCCTTGAAGGCCAGGTTGGCGGCCAGCTTGAAGGCGATTTCGGAGGAGTCCACCGGGTGATAGGAGCCGTCCACCAGGGTGGCCTTCAGGAACACCACGGGATAGCCGGCCAGCACGCCGTGCTGGCAGCTCTCGCGCAGGCCCTTTTCAACGGCGGGGAAGTAGTTCTTGGGCACGGAGCCGCCGAACACGTTCTCCTCGAAGATCATATCCTCCTGCTCGGTCTGGGGCTCGAAAATGATATGGACGTCGCCGAACTGGCCGCTGCCGCCGGTCTGCTTCTTATAACGGCCCTGCTTGCGGACGGTGGAGCGGATCTTCTCGCGGTAGGCGACCCGGGGGGCGGACAGCTCAGCGTCCACGCCGAAGCGGGTCTTCAGCTTGGCGCACAGCACGTCGATCTGGATATCGCCGGCGCCGGAGATCACGGTCTGGTGAGTCTCGGCGTTGTTGACCACGTGGAAGGTGGGATCCTCCTCGTTGAGCTTGTTCAGGCCGGTGCCCAGCTTTTCGATCTCCTGCTTGGTCTTGGGGGAGATGGCGCGGCTGTAGCAGGGCTGGGCATAGTCCATGCCGTGGAGGCGGACGATGTTCTTGGCGTCGCACAGGGTGTCGCCGGTCTTGACCTTGTCCATCTTGCCGATGGCGCCGATGTCGCCGCAGCAGATCTCCTTGGTCTCCTCGCCCTTCTTGCCCTTCATGACATACAGGCGGCCCAGCTTCTCGGTGTTGCCGGTGGTGGGGTTATACAGGGCCATGTCGCCGGTGACCTTGCCGCGGATGACCTTGATCATGGAATACTTGCCGTACTGGTCGGAGATGGTCTTGAACACGATGGCGGCGGTGGGGCCGTTGGGATCGAAGGCCACCTCGATGTCGTTGCCGTCGTCATCCTGAGCGGCCTCGGCGGGCATATCGGTGGCCACGGGAGCCAGGTCCAGGATGGTCTGCAGCAGCATCTCCACGCCCAGACCGGTGTTGGCGGAGCCGCACAGCACGGGGCAGACGCTGCCGTCCCGGACGCCGATCTTCAGGCCCTTGGCCATATCCTCGGCGGACAGCTCCATGGTGTCGAAGAACTTCTCCATCAGCTCCTCGTCGGCGCCGGCGGCGGCCTCCATCAGCTCGGCGCGCAGGGCCTCCACCTCGTCGGCCATGTCGGCGGGGATGGCGCAGGCAGCGGCCTTGCCGCCCTTGACCTCATAGGCGGTGTTGTGCAGCAGGTCCACAATGGCGGTGACCTTCTTGTTGCCGTCGATGACCGGGGCAACGATGGGGGCGATGGCCTGGCCGAACTTGCCCTTCAGGGCGTCCAGGCAGGAGGCGTAGTCGCTGTTGTCCTCGTCGGTGCGGTTGATGAAGATCATCCGGGGCTTCTTGCCCAGCATCTTCCAGGAGCGCTCCATGCCCACGGACAGACCGTCCTTGGCGGCGCCCACCAGCACGGCGCACTCGGCGGCGCGGATGGCGGACAGAGCCTCGCCGGAGAAGTCGAAGTTGCCGGGGGCGTCCATCACGTTGATCTTCACGCCCTTATAATTCACGGGAGCAAAGGCCAGGGAAATGGAAATCTGGCGCTTGATCTCCTCGGCGTCATAGTCGCAGGTGGTGTTGCCGTCGGCGGTGCGGCCCAGGCGGTCGGTGCCCTTGGTCATAAAGAGCATCTGCTCGGCCAGAGAGGTCTTGCCGGAGCCGCCGTGGCCCAGCAGGGCGATGTTGCGGATGTCGTTGGCAGTCATAATGGTTGTTCTCCCTTCGTTTTCTGTGCAAGCGCGGCTTTTCCCGCCGTGCATTCGTTCAACATATGGATTATATAATATTTTGCCGGTTCTGACAACTATATTTTTAGGGATTTTCAGCAAAATTTCCGGAAAACCTCCCGGGGCAGGGGGGAAATCACCGCTCCAGCAGCCCCGGCAGCAGGTGCAGGGCCTTCTCAAACTCCACCCCGTACCAGGGGGCGTTGGGGTCCCGCTGGGTGGCCTGAATACAGGCCAGGGTGAAATCCGCCGCCAGGCGCAGGGCGTCGGGCAGCCCCTTGCCCCGGACCATGGCCCCGGCGCAGGCGGCGGAGAAGATGTCGCCGGTGCCGTGGAAGTGGTCGTGGACCCGGGGGGTGTGATACTGGAAGATGCCGCCGCTTTCCGGGTCCAGGGCCATGACCCCCAGGCGGTCCGGCCCGAAGGGCACCCCGGTGAGCACCGGGCAGCGGGGCCCCAGGTCCCCCACCCGCCGCAGCAGGTCCCGCCACCAGGACAGGTCCTCCGTCTCCCGGTAGGGGGTGTCCGTCAGCAAGCAGGCCTCCGTCACGTTGGGCACCGCCACATGGGCCCGGCTTACCACCCGGCGCATATACGCCGGAAAGTCCGGGCCGAAGCCGCTGTACAGCCGTCCGCCGTCGGCCATGGCCGGGTCCACGAACAGCAGGGTGTCCGGCCCTGCCAGCAGGTCGAAAAAGTCGCAGACCTCCTCCGTCTGCCGGGGGGAGGCCAGATAGCCGGTGCAGATGGCGTCCAGGGTCACGTTCTGGCTTTTCCAGTGGCGGGCGATGGGCAGCAGCTGGTCCGACAGGTCCCGGCTGATGAAGCCGGGGAACATGGTGTGGGTGCTGAGCACCGCCGTGGGTACGATGGCGCACTCCACCGCCATGGCGGAGATCACCGGCAGCGCCACCGTCAGCGAGCAGCGGCCCAGACACGAGATATCCTGGATACTGGCAATACGTTTCATGCGGGGGTCCTCCGTGTGTACGATTCCTTATCAGTGTAGCACATCCGGCGGCTTCGGGCAAGGGGCGATAAAAACGAAGGGGCCCGGCGCGGTGCGCCGGGCTCCCGGTATGTTGATGGGTATGGGCCGTCAGGGGTTCAGGTGCCGCTTGAAGTTGCCCCGGGTATGTACGCCCTCCTGCATCATGAAGAAGGCGTGGGAGTCAATTTTCTGGACCTCCTGCTGCAAAGTCTCGATCTCGTACTTGGACAGGCAGATGCAGAGAATCTGCACCTCATCGCCGGTGTAGGCGCCGTGGCCGGTCCAGTAGGTGATGCCCCGGTCCATCTTCCGCCCCAGCTCCCAGAAAGGCTCCAGGTCCCGGAGTTTGGTGACGATGAGCACCTGGGTGGTGATGTTCTGCTGGTGCACCCGGTCCACAAACAGGGCGTTGAACACCGTGTAAATGGCGGAATAGATGGCCGTGGGGGCGCTGAACAGGATCAGGCACAGGGTATACAGGGCGGCGTTGAACAGCAGGGAGAACTTGCCCACCGTGAAGCCCCGGCCCTTTTTGGACAGATACAGCCCCAGAATGTCCAGCCCGCCGCAGGAGGCGCCGCAGGTCAGCACCAGGCCGTTGGAAAAGCCCGCCAGGATGCCGCCCACCAGGCAGCTGGTGAGCATATCCGGGATGATGGGCTCCGCCGGAATGGGGATGATGGAAAGAAACAGGGAGTTGGACACCGTGCACAAAGCCAGCTTCACCACGAAGGTCCGGCCCATGGTCTTGTAGGCCAGCAGCAGCAGCGGCAGGTTCGCCAGCAGGTACAGCGTGCCCGCCAGGTCGAAGTTGCTGAAGCGGATGCCCAGCTTGGTGTCCAGCAGGGTGCGGATCACCTGGCACAGGCCCAGCAGGCCGCTGGTGTACAGGTGCTGGGGCACGATGAACAGATTGATGGCCAGAGCCAGCAGCAGCGACCCGAACAGTGCCGCCCCCACCCGGGGCCAGCGATTGTGCACAAGCTTATCTAACATAATAGGAGATACCACCCTTTCTCGTCTGTCTTTTCCCTCTATCCCGCAGGGGACCACCTGTCCGCCGGACAGACACAGGCCCCATATAAACCGCGCGTACAGTATAGGCATTATAAGGGTTTCCCCGGAAAAGTCAAGGCTTTTCCGGGGAAAATGTAAGTTTTTTTACAGACTGTACCGCAGGCTGCGGTACAGCTTCCAGGTGCTGCGGGACAGGGTCCGGGAAACGGTGGCCTTGTTGATGCCCAGCTCCTGGGCAATGCGGGTGACGGACATGTTCCGGGAATAGCGCATGCGCATGATCTGCCGCTGACGGGGCGTCAGCTCCTCCTCCATGGCCATGGGGAGGTTCCGCAGCAGCCGCTCGATCCGGGGGCGGTTGTCCTCTTGGTTCTCCTGCTTCCAGAGCTGCAGACTGGCCATGCTCAGCGGATCATAGGGCAGGCCTGCCAGGTCAGATGCGGTATTTTTCACGTCTTATGTACCCCCTGTCATAATAGTGGGCGGTGTGCTCCGCCAGCTCCCGGGCCTCCTGCAGCAGGGGCCGCAGCTCCTGCTGTCTGCGGCGCAGGGCCTGGACCCGCTCCGGGTCCCCCTCCGTCAGCGCCTGATGGCGCAGCTCCCGCAGCCGCCGGGACACGGCCTCCGCCTGCCGGGCATACTGCGGGGACAATTCCTGCATCGTCATATCAACTGCCTCCTATCTCCTGTGTGCATGGGTGAATGTGGTGTCGGTGCCGGTTTATGTAAAAAATTCCCGCCGGAGGCGAAAATTTCTGTTGACAAACGGGGTGGAGTCTGGTAATATAATCTTCGCTGGTCAGACGCTGGTGTAGCTCAGCTGGTAGAGCAGCTGATTTGTAATCAGCAGGTCGGGGGTTCGAATCCGTCCACCAGCTCCAAACTTCATATATGGGGGATTTCCCGAGTGGCCAAAGGGGACAGACTGTAAATCTGCTGGCAACGCCTTCGGTGGTTCGAATCCACCATCCCCCACCAGGACTTCCGGATGCTTGCATCCGGAAGTCTTTTTTTGCCTCTAACCATACATGAATTTTCTCAAATCGTTGCATAAATCCGGGCAACAACCGGAAAAATTTGTTGCACTGTCCCATTGCGCGGCCCTGCCGCCTGTGCTATAATGCCGGGGCATTCTGAGGAAAAAGGGCGATTTTTATGACCGATACGGTACTTTTCATACTGGAAATCGTGGGAACGGCGGTTTTTGCCGCCTCCGGGGCCCTGGCGGGGCTTCAGCGCCAGCTGGACGCCTTCGGCGTGGTGATCCTGGGCGTGTGCACCGCCTGCGGCGGCGGGGTCATCCGGGACCTGACCCTGGGCATCACCCCGCCGGTGATGTTCTGCCAGCCGGTGTATGCCCTGGTGGCCATGGGGGTGTCGGCCCTGGTGTTCCTGCCGGCGGTGCGGCACCTGCTGGCGGTGGAGAGCCGGGCCTATGAGCTGGTGATGCTGTGGCTGGACTCCATCGGTCTGGGGCTGTTCACGGTGGTGGGCGTTCAGTGCGCCTTTCAGCAGGCCCAGGACTATAACCTGTTTCTGCTGGTGTTCGTGGGCGTCATCACCGGCGTAGGCGGCGGCGTGCTGCGGGACGTGCTGTCCAACCAGAAGCCCTATATCTTCGTCAAGCATTTTTACGCCTGCCCCACCCTGATCGGGGCCCTGCTGTGCGCCCTGTGCTGGCGGCACCTGGGGGATATCCCCTCCATGCTGCTGGGGGCGGCAGTGATCCTGGTGCTGCGGTTGTGCGCGGCCCATTTCCGCTGGGGCTTGCCCCACGCGGCGGACCTTCCGGAATAACCAGCGTTTGTCAAAAAGGACTATGCCTGCCGCGGCTGCGGCAGGTTTTTTTCGGCCTTGCTGCCAAGTAACTTGAGAATGACGCTACTATAGCACAAGAATCTTGTTATGTCAATCCTTAATTAACAAGATTCTTGTTAAAACTATTGACAAGAACCAACAAATATGGTACGCTATCGACAGCATGGGGCGAACCCCGTCGAAGGAGGGCGAAAGCATGAGCTTTGGCGAACAGCTGCGCAAGCGCCGGGAGGAGCTGGGCATCTCCCGGGCGGAGTTGGCAGGCCGGTTGGGAATTTCCCGGTCGGCGGTGGGAAACTATGAAACCGGCGTCAGCGCTCCCAAGGAGGAGGTGCTGCTGCGGCTGTTTGACGCCCTGGGGGTGGACCCCAACTATCTGTACCGGGACGCCTACCGTGCCCACGGCGGCATCCGGTCCGACGAGGAGCAGGCCCTGCTGGAGGGATACCGCCGGCTGAGCCTGGCGGGCCGGCAGACGGTCCACACCATGGTCCGGGCCCTGGAGGACCTGCAGCAGGAGTCGGAGCGCCTTCAGCCCCGGCAGGACCCCCGCACCATCCCCCTGTATGCCAGTCCCGCCGCCGCCGGATATGCCGCCCCGGTGTTCAACGAGGACTATGAGACCATTCCCGTTACCGGCCAGGTGCCCCGGGGAGCGGAGCTGGCGGTGCGGATCCAGGGGGACTCCATGGAGCCGTATATCCACGACGGCGGCGTGGTGTATGTGAACCACGACCCCCTGCACAACGGCGACGTGGGCATTTTCTGCGTGGACGGCGACATGGTGTGCAAGCAGTATTACCGGGACCCCCTGGGCATGGTGTATCTGTTCAGCCTGAACCGCCGCCGGTCCGACGCCGACGTACTGCTGCCGCCCAGCAGCGGACGGTCCCTGACCTGCTTCGGCCGGGTCATGCTCCATGGCCTGCCTCTGCCCCAATGATTTTTTCGGTGATTTTGACAAAATATTGCAATTTGATTTGACTTTCTGCATAAAGGCTCTTACAATAAAAGCCGCTCTCTGACCGGAGGGCGGCTTTTATTGTGATCGTAAAGGTGGAGCGTTATGAAAATTTTGCTGCAAGTTGCATTGGTATTCGGCATTTACTGGGTCAGCCAGGGCATCGAGGCCGTCCTGCCGGTGGCCTTCCCGGCCAGCGTCATCAGCCTGCTTTTGCTGCTGGTCCTGCTGCTGACGGGGATCGTGAAGATGGACCATGTGCGGGAGAAGTCCGACTTCCTGCTGGGGAACCTGGGCTTCTTCTTCATCCCGGTGTCCGTCAGCATCATCAACTATGTGGACCTGATCTGGCAGAACGCGGCGGCGTTTCTGACGGTGTGCGTGGTGTCCATGGTGCTGACCTATGGGGCCACGGTCTGGGCCGTGCATCTGACCCGGAGACTGATGGAACGGGGAGGGAAGCGGAAATGAAGGAGCTGACGGCGCAGCCGTATTTCGGCGTTATGCTGACGGTGGCGGCCTACTGGCTGGGGATGAAGATCCAGAAAAAGACCCGCCTGGCCATCTGCAACGGGATGCTCATCGCGGTGCTGCTGGTGATCGCGGTGCTGCTGGTGTTCCATATCCCCTATGAAAGCTACTGGCAGGGCGGGGAGCTCATTAACCTGTTTCTGGGCCCGGCCACGGCCTGTATGGCGGTGACCATCTATTCCCAGCGGAAGCTGCTGGCAAAGCACTGGCTGCCGGTGCTGGTGGGCTGCGTGGTGGGCGTGGTGACAGCCATGGGCAGCATCCTGGTGCTGTGCCGCCTGTTGGGTCTGGACCGGGCCATGACCATGTCCCTGCTGCCAAAATCCGTCACCATGCCCATTGCCACGGTGGTGGCCCAGGGCCACGGCGGCACCGTGGCCATTACCGTGGCGGCGGTGGTGGTCACCGGTATGCTGGGGAATCTGTGCGCCCCGCTGCTGGTGAAGCTGTTCCGGGTGAAGGACCCCATGGCCGTGGGGCTGGGCATCGGCGCGTGCAGCCACGCCATGGGTACCGCCAAGGCCCTGGAGCTGGGGGAAACCGAGGGGGCCATGAGCGGCCTGGCCATCGGCCTGTGCGGCATCCTCACCACGGTGCTGGCGCTGCTGGCGGATTTCTTTGTTATATAATGGTATGTTTCCGGGGGCTGCGGCCCGCCGGGAAACCGGCGGCTTTTTGTGTTGACATTTCCCCGCCGGGCAGATACAATAAGAGTTCAGGGATAAAATTCCGTTAAAACGATGAAAATAAAGGACTGAGAGAAATTATGGCAAAAGACCAGAGAAATGTGGAAGCCATCACCCCCATGGAGGTGGACTTCGCCAAGTGGTATACCGACATCTGCCTGAAGGCGGAGCTGGTGGACTATGCGTCCGTGAAGGGCTTCATGATCCTGCGGCCCTATGGCTACGCCATCTGGGAGAATATCCAGCGCATTATGGACGGTATGTTCAAGAAAACCGGCCATGTCAACGTGGCCATGCCCGTTCTGATCCCCGAGAGCCTGCTGAAAAAGGAGGGGGAGCTGGTAGAGGGCTTCGCCCCGGAGGTGGCCTGGGTCACCATGGGCGGCAGCGAGAAGCTGGAGGAGCGCCTGGCCTTCCGCCCCACTTCCGAGACCATGTTCTGCGACCACTGGCACAACGTGCTGCAGAGCTATCGGGAACTGCCCATGCTGTATAACCAGTGGTGCTCCGTGATCCGCTGGGAAAAGACCACCCGCCCTTTCCTGCGGTCCCGGGAGTTCTGGTGGCAGGAGGGCCATACCATCCATGAGACGGCGGAGGAGGCCATTGCCGAAACCGAGCAGCAGCTCAACTGCTATGCCGACTTCTGCCGGGACGCCCTGGCCATGCCTGTGGTGAAGGGCCGCAAGACCGACAAGGAGAAGTTCGCCGGGGCCGAGGCCACCTATACCATCGAGGCCATGATGAAGGACCGCAAGGCCCTGCAGTCCGGCACCAGCCACTATTTCGGCGACAAGTTCTCCCGGGCCTATGACGTGACCTTTACCGGCCGGGACAACAAGCTGCAGTACCCCTTCCAGACCTCCTGGGGCTCCACCACCCGCCTCATCGGTGCCTGCATCATGACCCATTCCGACAACAACGGCCTGGTGCTGCCGCCGGCCGTCGCCCCCGTGCAGGTGGTGGTGGTGCCCATCGCCCAGCACAAGCCCGGCGTTCTGGATGCTGCCAACGCGCTGAAATCCCGGCTGGAGGCCCTGGACCTGCGGGTGAAGCTGGACGACAGCGACCAGTCCCCCGGCTGGAAGTTCGCCCAGTACGAGATGAAGGGCGTGCCCCTGCGGGTGGAGATCGGCCCCAAGGATATGGAGAAGCAGCAGTGCTGCATGGCCCGGCGGGACACCGGCGAAAAGACCTTCGTGCCGCTGAGCGACCTGGAGAGCGCCGCGCAGACCCTGCTGCAGGACGTCCACGACAATCTGTATGCCATGGCCGAGAAGAACCTGGAGGACAACACCTTCGACCTGACCTCCTGGGAGGAGGTCCGGGATATGGCCCAGGGCCGCGGCGGCTTCGCCCGCACCAAGTGGTGCGGCAGCCTGGAGTGCGAGCTGGCCATGAAGGAAAAGGCCGGCGTGTCCAGCCGCTGCATGCCCTTGAAGCAGTCCGGCACCGTGGGCAAGTGCCCCGTGTGCGGCAAAGAATGCACCACCGATATCTACTGGGGCGTGGCGTATTGATGATGCCCTTGTCGGCATGAACAAAAACCAACAAAAAATTTCGTGAAAATAATAGAAAAAGTCCCTTGACAAAAGGGGCTTTTTCTATTATCATATAACGGTACGCGTGCGATGGGTGGTATACACCCGGAGGCGTTTACACTGCGATGAACCGGGAGATTGCGGCCCCCAGGCCGGTAACTTCCGGGGAGTATGTCCGATCATCGGGCGGCTGAGAAGATTCTGCACGTCAGCGTAGATCGCTGCGCCAGAAGGGCACCGGCCGGATTCAGCCGGTGTTTCTTATGAGCCGGAATGATACGCACGGAACGGCGTATAAGAAATTTCTCGCCGTACGGCAGTTGGTCACGCAATCAAAAACCGTACGAAGTAATGGAGGAACACACCAAATGGCAAAAGAAATGATTCGCATTCGTCTGAAGGCCTATGACCACCAGGTCATCGACCAGAGCGCAGAGAAGATCGTCGAGACCGCCAAGCGCACCGGCGCCACCGTGTCCGGCCCCATCCCTCTGCCCACCAAGAAGGAGATCGTCACCATCCTGCGCGCTACCCACAAGTATAAGGACAGCCGTGAGCAGTTCGAGCGCCGCACCCATAAGAGACTGATCGACATCACCAATTCCAACCCCAAGACCGTGGAGGCCCTGATGTCTCTGGACCTGCCGGCTGGTGTGGAAATCGAGATCAAGCTGTAATTTCCACATTTAGCAGCGTTTCAGTCAGGTTCCGGAACATGAGATCGGAACCACACATTTTTTACTGTTTGTAGAACCCGTTCCCCGGCGGCTTGCGAGTCGGGGGGGTCATGTTGAGAGGTCATCGGCTTCACCCAAAAGCCATCGCACGGTTCGCCGACAACGAATCGAACGCAGTTCTGACTCGCTCAAAAAAGTCGTCAGATTTTTTTGAAAACTCTCAACCAATAACCTATACCAAGGAGGAAACAACCGTATGGAAAAGGCAATCATCGGCAAAAAGGTCGGCATGACCCAGATCTTTGACGCCGACGGCAAGGTCGTGCCCGTTACCGTCATCGAGGCGGGCCCCTGCAGTGTCGTGCAGAAGAAGACCGCCGAAAAAGACGGCTACGAGGCCGTACAGCTGGGCTTCATGCCCACCACCGACAAGCACCTCACCC